>JAESFJ010000002.1_pt1 | contig 130337 bp, 124 predicted proteins | sample 9266161 | NCBI WGS metagenome assembly JAESFJ01 (sample SAMN14506165, study PRJNA617096) | algae metagenome | isolation source: Calothrix sp. FI2-JRJ7 and co-occurring heterotrophs from granitic desert soil | place: USA: Red Pass Lake area, Fort Irwin, California | collected 2000-06-01 | reverse complement strand
GCGTTCTTGACCAGGTCGCCCATGTGGATCGCGCCATTGCCCTCAAGGTTCGCGGGACGCGTTTCGAGCGGCAGCCAGTGCGGCTGTTGCAGGCGAAGTTCGGCGGCGTCCTCGATGGTCAGCACGCGCTCGCCGGGATCGATCATCTTGGACAACGCGTTGAGCATCGTCGTCTTGCCCGAGCCCGTGCCGCCCGAGATGACGATGTTGAAGCGGCTGGCGCCCGCGATCTTCAGTGCGGTGCACATCTTCTGGCTCATCGCGCCCCATTGGCAGAGCATGTCGAGGGTGATCGGCTTGGCGGAGAATTTACGAATCGAGATCGCGGTGCCGCGCAGCGACAACGGCGGCACGATCACGTTGACGCGGCTGCCGTCCTTCAGACGGGCGTCGGCGAGCGGGGTGGTCTGGTCGACGCGGCGGCCGACGAGGTTGCAGATGCGCTGCGCGATCTGGAACAGATGCTGTTCGTCGCGGAACTGGATCGGCGCGATGACCAGCTGGCCCTTTTTTTCGATATAGGTCTGGTACGGCCCATTGACCATGATGTCCGAGATGTCGGGATCGGCGAGCAATTCTTCGAGCGGGCCAAAACCGAGCAGCTCGTCGACCAGCACCTTTTCGAGCGCGAACTGCTCGCGGCGGTTCAAAGTGATGCGCAGCTCGGCGAGCACTTCGAGGATGATCGGGCGAAATTCTTCGGTCAGTTCGTCCTTCGACAGCGTCGCCGCGGCTTCGGGATCGACGCGTTCGAGCAGGCGCGGCAGCACCTGTTCCTTGATCTTGTGGACGCTCGCTTCAAACCCTTGCGCCTTTTCCGGCTCCATCGCCTCGGCGGTCGAACGCTGGTTCAGCCGCTCCATCGCCTCTTCTTCGGGCGACAGGTTCGACGGCATCTGCGGGATGTCGATGGCGGGCGGAGTGTCGATGGCAGGGAATTGCGCACCGCCACCCATGCCCGATCCACCCTGCATCGGCTTCGCCACGCCAAAGGCGGGGCGGCCAGCGGTTCCGGGTCGGCGTCCGAATGCACTCATTCGCTTTGTCCTGCTTTTACAAATCCAGTCGAAGGCATCGCCATATCGTCGACGCACCCCCATCCGACACGGTGAATAAAGTGGAAACTTTGACATTGTCCTAATGCGCAAGGTCGATTGCCACACGGACACAAAAAAGCCCGCATCCGATGCGGATGCGGGCTTTCGATCGCCGTGGACGGGCGAAAATATCAGCTGGCGATATGCTCGGCGAGGACGGTCAGGCCCGACTCGTTAACCTCGGCAAAGCCGCCTTCGACTTCTATCACTTCGGGTGCGGCGCCCTGCGTGGCATAGATGGTCAGCGGCGCGTTCCGCAGCGTCGCCATGAACGGCGCATGGCCTTCGAGCACCGAAAAATCGCCCTCGCTGCCGGGCACGGTGACCATATAAACCTCGATCGACCGCTCGAGGCGGGCCGGGGTGACGAGTTCGAACTTCAGAGCCATTTTGGTTCCTCAAACCCCTCCCGCACAGGGAGGGGCACAGGTTTGTTACGCGTCTTCGGCGAGCTTCGCGGCCTTGGCGACCGCTTCGTCGATGCCGCCGACCATGTAGAAGGCCGCTTCGGGCAAATGGTCATATTCGCCGTCGACCACCGCCTTGAACGACTTCACCGTGTCTTCGATCGCGACGAACTTGCCGGGAATGTTGGTGAACACTTCGGCGACGTGGAACGGCTGCGACAGGAAGCGCTGGATCTTGCGCGCACGGGCGACGACCAGCTTATCTTCTTCGCTGAGCTCATCCATGCCGAGAATCGCGATGATGTCCTGCAGCGACTTGTACTTCTGCAGCGTTTCCTGAACGCGGCGGGCGGTCTCGTAATGCTCCTGGCCGACGATCGCGGCGGTCAGCACGCGGCTGGTCGAATCGAGCGGATCGACCGCCGGATAGATGCCGAGTTCCGAAATCGCGCGGTTCAGCGTCGTCGTCGCGTCCAAGTGGGCGAACGAAGTGGCCGGGGCCGGGTCGGTCAAGTCATCTGCGGGAACGTAGATGGCCTGCACCGAGGTGATCGAACCCTTGTTCGTCGAGGTGATGCGTTCCTGCAGCGCGCCCATGTCGGTCGACAGCGTGGGCTGATACCCCACGGCGGAGGGAATACGGCCGAGCAGCGCCGACACTTCCGAACCCGCCTGGGTAAAGCGGAAGATGTTGTCGACGAAGAACAGCACGTCCTGACCTTCGACGTCGCGGAAATATTCGGCGATGGTCAGGCCCGACAGCGCGACGCGGGCGCGGGCGCCCGGCGGTTCGTTCATCTGGCCGAACACCAGCGCCACCTTCGAACCCTCGGGGGTCGGGTTGCCGTCGGCGTCCTTGGCGATAACCCCGGCGTCGAGGAATTCGTGATAAAGGTCGTTGCCTTCGCGGGTGCGTTCACCGACGCCCGCGAACACCGACGTGCCGCCGTGGCCCTTGGCGATGTTGTTGATCAGTTCCTGGATGAGCACCGTCTTGCCGACGCCAGCGCCGCCGAACAGGCCGATCTTGCCGCCCTTTGCGTAAGGAGCGATCAGATCGATGACCTTGATGCCGGTGACCAGGATGCTCGATTCGGTCGACTGGTCGACGAATTCGGGAGCCTTGGCGTGGATCGGCGAACGGAGGTCGGTGACGACCGGGCCGCGTTCGTCGATCGGCTCGCCGATGACGTTGAGGATGCGGCCGAGCGTCTGCGGGCCGACGGGGACCGAAATCTGCGCGCCGGTGTCGACGACGGGTTGGCCGCGGGTCAGGCCGTCGGTCGCGTCCATCGCGATGGTGCGGACGGTGTTTTCACCCAGGTGCTGGGCAACTTCGAGAACCAGGCGGTTGCCGTTGTTGTCGGTTTCCAGCGCGTTCAGAATCGCGGGCAGGGTGCCGGTGAACTGGACGTCGACGACGGCGCCGATGACCTGGGCGATGCGGCCGGTGGCGGTCGCGGTGCTGGCGGCCTTCGGCGCGGCGGCCTTTTTCGGCGCAGCAGCCTTGGGCGCGGCGGCCTTTTTGGCGGGAGCCTTCTTTTCAGGTGCGGGAGCGGTTGCCATTGGTTCTTTCCTTGCTTGGATAGCTTAGAGCGCTTCCGCGCCAGCAATAATTTCGATGAGTTCGGTCGTGATCGCCGCCTGACGCGTGCGGTTGTAAATGATGGTCAGCTTGTTGATCAGGTCGCCCGCGTTGCGCGTCGCATTGTCCATCGCGGTCATCGACGCGCCCTGTTCGGACGCGGCGTTTTCCAGCAGGCCCTTAAAGATCTGGATCGTGATGTTGCGCGGCAAGAGGTCGGCGAGGATCGCTTCCTCATCGGGTTCATATTCGACCGCGGCGCCGCTCGATGCCGGAACCTGGGCGGGGGCCGGAACCGGGATCAGCTGCTGGCCGGTGGCTTCCTGAAGGAGCGCCGAGCGGAACTTCGAATAGAAGAGATGCGCGACGTCGAATGCGCCCGCTTCGTACATCTCCATCACCTTGGTCGACACGTCGTGCGCCTGTTCGAAACCGATGTCGCGGATGCCGGTGGTCTCGTAATGCTCGACGATCTGCCCCGCGAACAGGCGGGCAATGACCGGGCGACCCTTGCGGCCGACGAGGTAGAAGATCACCTTCTTGCCCTCGGCCTGCAATTCGAGCGCCTTGTCGCGCGCGGCGCGGACGATGTTCGAGTTGAACGCGCCCGCCAGGCCGCGGTCGCTGTTGAGCACGACGAGCAGGTGCGTGTCGCTCTTGCCGGTCCCGGCGAGCAACTGCGGCGCCGAATCCGACCCGCCGACCTTTGACGCCAGGCTGGCGACGACGCCTTCGAGGCGCGTCGCATAGGGACGCGCGGCTTCGGCGGCCGCCTGCGCGCGGCGCAGCTTGGCGGCGGCGACCATTTTTTTGGCCTTGGTGATCTTCTGGGTCGATTTGACCGAGCCGATCCGCCCTTTGAGTTCCTTCAGACTGGCCATACGTCCCGTCTTCTACCTTTGCTTCGTCATCCCGGCGAAGGCCGGGATCTCACCGTCGAGACCCCGGCCTGCGCCGGGGTGACGAGGTGGGTGGATTTAAGCGAAAATCTTGCCGAACGCTTCGAGCGCCGCGACCAGACCCTTTTTGGCGTCGTCGCCCAGATCCTTGGTGTCGCGGATCGTCTTGAGCACATCGGCGTGGTCGCTGCGCAGATAGGCGAGCATCGCCTGTTCGTAGCGGTTGACGTCGGTGACCCCGACATTGTCGAGATAGCCGTTGGTGCCGGCAAAGATCGACGCGGTCTGTTCTTCGAACGGCATCGGCTGGAACTGCGCCTGCTTCAAAAGCTGGGTCAGGCGCGCGCCGCGGTTGAGCAGCTTCTGCGTCGACGCATCAAGGTCCGAACCGAACTGGGCAAAGGCTTCCATTTCGCGATATTGCGCGAGCTCGAGCTTGATCGAGCCCGACACCTTCTTCATCGCCTTGGTCTGTGCGGCCGAACCGACGCGGCTCACCGACAGGCCGACGTTGATCGCCGGGCGGATACCGGCGTTGAACAGGCCGGTTTCGAGGAAGATCTGGCCGTCGGTGATCGAAATCACGTTGGTCGGGATGTACGCCGACACGTCGCCCGCCTGCGTTTCGATGATCGGCAGCGCGGTGAGCGAACCCGAACCATTGTCGCTGTTCATCTTGGCTGCACGCTCGAGCAGGCGGCTGTGCAGATAGAACACGTCGCCCGGATAGGCTTCGCGGCCCGGCGGGCGGCGCAGCAGCAGCGACATCTGACGGTAAGCGACGGCCTGCTTCGACAGATCGTCATAAACGATGACGGCGTGCATGCCGTTGTCGCGGAAATATTCGCCCATCGTGCAGCCGGTGTAGGGTGCAAGGAACTGGAGCGGCGCGGGTTCCGACGCGGTCGCGGCGACGACGATCGAATATTCCATCGCGCCATTTTCTTCGAGCTGGCGCACGATCTGCGCGACGGTCGAACGCTTCTGACCGACGGCGACATAGATGCAATAAAGCTTCTTGCTTTCATCGTCGCCTGCGTTGGCGGCCTTCTGGTTGATGAAGGTGTCGATCGCGACCGCGGTCTTGCCGGTCTGGCGATCGCCGATGATCAGTTCGCGCTGGCCGCGGCCGACGGGGACGAGGGCGTCGAGCGCCTTCAGGCCGGTCTGGACGGGTTCGTGCACGGAAGTACGCGGGATGATGCCCGGCGCCTTCACTTCGACGCGCATGCGCTTGTCGGCCTTGATCGGGCCTTTGCCGTCGATCGGATTGCCAAGGCCATCGACGACGCGGCCGAGCAGGCCCTTGCCGACGGGGACGTCGACGATCGTGCCGGTGCGCTTGACCTGGTCGCCTTCCTTGATCTCGGCGTCGCTGCCGAAGATCACGATGCCGACGTTGTCGGCCTCCAGGTTCAGGGCCATGCCCTGCACGCCGTTGGCGAATTCGACCATTTCACCGGCCTGGACATTGTCGAGGCCGTGGACGCGGGCGATGCCGTCGCCGACCGACAGCACCTGACCGATTTCGCTGACCGTGGCGTCGGTGCCGAAATTGGCGATCTGGTCCTTGATGACCTTGCTGATTTCAGCGGCGCGGATTTCCATTGTTTAGCCTTTCATCGGGGCATTTGGGCGTCGGGCTTTTCAGCCCTTCATCGCCTGGGCGAAACTGTTGAGACGGGTACGAATGCTGCCGTCGATCAGCTGGCTGCCCAGCTGGACGACGAGGCCGCCGAGGATGGCGGGATCGACGGTCGTCGCGACGGCAACGTCGCGCCCGACACGGGATTTGAGGTTCGCGGTCAGCTCGGCGAGCTGCGCGGCGGACAGCGGGTGCGCGCTGGTGACCCGGGCGGTCACTTCGCCGCGATGGTCGGCGACGATCGCGTCGAACGCGTCGATCATCTTGGGCAGGTCGGCCAGACGGCGATTCTCGGCGAGCACGCCAAGGAATTTGGCGGTCAGCGAATCGAGCTTCATCGCCTTGGCGACGGCGCTCACCGCATTGGCGGCATCGGTGCGCCCGACAACCGGGCTGGCGATCAGCGCCGACAGGTCGGCCGATTCGGCCAGGCCGGCGCGGAGGGTGCTCAGGCTTTTCGCGACCGCGTCGATCGCGTTCGATTCGCGTGCCAGATCGAACAAAGCGACCGCATAGCGGCCCGCGAGGCCCGCCGTGATGTTGCCTTGAATGCCGCCGGAATTCTCCACGCGTGAAAGTCCTTTGCTACGATCCCGTGGGGGATGGGTCGCGCGGGTTTTAAGCGGATATTCGGAAATATCCCCCGCAGCGAAGTCGCGGCGCGCCTAGCAACGATTTTGCAGCAATGCAAGGCGGGGGTGGGTCCTAGTTGCAGGCTGATAGAGGAATCGACTTGGCCAGCTCCTGACGCATGGCCGCCAGCCGTTTTAGCATCGCGCTGTTGCCAGCTTCGGCAGAGCCATTACGGGCGGCGTCGCCAGAGCGCCATGCCGTTTCCAGGTCCTGAACCTGATCCATAGTGCAAGCGCGAAAGCTGTCCGGCGCCGAGGTCGGATAATAGGATGTCGTGCAAGCCTCATCGCCCAATTCGGGGTAGCAATCGCTGAGGCTGGCCAGAGGTGCCGACGATTCGGCGAAGCTCTCGGTTTGCAGCTCGGTGGTCGCAGCCTTCAGCGCGACGTCTATCTTGCGGTGATCGCGACCGGCCAGTTCGCAAAGGCAGGATTGCTGCGTCAGGGTTTTGATCCGGTTGAAACGCGGATCCACGGCCGTCTTTTCGGAACGGACGGACTGATCGACGGGCTTGGGTGCGCCGCAGCCCGATAACAGACATAGGGCGCCCACCCAGACAGCACTTTTCAGCCCGTCACCTTGCATTCTCATCGCCCCCCCATAAACCGTCGTCGACGGACTAACATGGGAGACCGCGATGGGCGAGATGATCCGGATGACGATGGACGATGGCGCGGAGGTTGCGGTCTATCATGCCCAGCCGATCGGCGAGCGGCGCGGCGGGCTGGTGCTGGTGCAGGAAATTTTCGGGGTCACCGACCATATCCGCGAGCTGTGCGACGAATATGCCGCCGACGGCTATGAGGTGCTGTCGCCCGCTTTGTTCGACCGCGAGCATCCGGGGTTCGAGAGCGATTATTCGGGGCCGCAGTTCGAACGCGCGGTGCAACTGGCGCGCGAACTGCACCCGTTCGAGCAGAGCCTGACGGATGTCCAGACGTGCATCGACGCGTTGAAATCGAAAGGTCCGGTTTTCATCACCGGTTTTTGCTACGGCGGCTCGGTCGCGTGGCGGATGGCACAGATCAGCCCCGATGTCGCGGCGGCCAGTGCTTATTATGGCAGTCTGGTGCCGACGACGTTCAAGGACGAGGCGCCCGCCTGCGCGACCATCGCCCATTTCGGTCGTTTCGACGGCGGCATCCCGATGGAAGGCGTCGAGGCGCTGATCGCCAAGGATCATCCGACCGCGCAAATTTTCGTCTATGAGGCAGGGCACGGTTTCAACAGCGACCGGCGCAAGGATTATCACGAACCGAGCGCCGATCTGGCGCGCGAGCGGACCTTGATGCTGTTCAAGGCTTGCGGGGGGTGAGCTTCGCCAAGCTTGGCCTGTTTGTCCTCATTTTTGTCGTGGCGGCAACCGCGCTACTCTACACCCAGCAGCGGCGGCTGATCTTTCCGGCGCCGAGCCAATATCCGCAGGCACCGCCGCCGGGTTTCCGGCTGGCCCACACACAGACCGACGACGGGCTGCGGCTTTCGGCCTTCTATCGCCCCGCACAGCCGGGCCGGCGCACCATCCTCTTCTTTCACGGCAACGGCGACAATCTGCTCGGCGCGTTTGAGGCGACGCGCGGGTTCGCGGCGAACGGCAACGGGCTGCTGCTCGCCGAATACCGCGGCTATGGCGCCAATCCCGGGTTGCCGGGGGAGGCCGGGCTGTACCGCGATGGCGACGCGGCTATGTGTTGGCTGGCGGCGGAGGGTGTCGCGGCGCGTGACGTCATTGTCGTGGGCAATTCGATCGGATCGGGACCGGCGACCGAGATGGCGCTGCGCCATGACGTTGCGGCGCTGATGCTCGTATCGGGGTTCTCCAGCCTGCCCGATGTGGTGGGGGAGGCGATGCCTTTCGTGCCGCGCTGGCTAGTGCGCGACGGCTTCGACAATGCCAGCAAGATAGCACGCGTCAAGGCGCCGGTGTTCCTGATGCACGGCGACGCCGACACGCTGGTGCGGCCCGCCAATCTGGCGCGGCTACAGCGCGCGCGGCCCGATGCAACCGCGGTGCTGGTGGCGGGGGCGGGGCATGAGCTGGCCTACAGCGCGGCGGCGCAGGCGATCGTCGTCGATTGGCTCAATGGGAACCTGGCAACCCGACCCTAGATGCGGCGGGCGGCGGCCGTATAGGCTTCATTGCGCTCGCGTTTGCCTACCGCGACCACCTGCACCACAATGCGGTCGTCGAAGACGCGATAGACCAGCCGGTAACCGACTTTGCGAAGCTTGATCTTGTAGCAATCGGGCATGTCGTGCAGCCGCGCCGACGGTACGCGCGGATTGCCCAGCCGTTCGCGCAGCTTTTTCGCAAATTGCGCCTGGACTGTCTTGTCGAGCTTTTTCCATTCCTTCTCCGCATCGCGAAGGAAGGTCAGCCTATAGGTCGTCAATCGAGACCTCGATTTCCTCTTGTCCGGCCCGCTCGCGCACGATTTCCGCCAGCCGCATATCGTCGAGCGCGTCCATAATCTCCTCCCACGCCTCGGCGGGGACCAGATAGGCTTCGGGCGTGTTGCGGTTGAGGATCGCAACCGGCGCGCCGTCGGCGGCGCGGATGGCGGCCGACGGGTTCTTTTTGAGTTCCGAAATGGAGATGCCGTAATCGGCGAGAAGTGGCTTTCCCATTACCTGTTAATAGGTCTTTTAAGTGGTCATGTCAAGGCGCGGCCGCCGGTTTGACCGCTGCCGCCGCGCCGCTGCCCGGCTGACAGCGATAGACCAGCCGCTCGTTCGGGCTGGCGGGCAATATACTGCGGATCGCGTCCTGCTGTGCGGCGAGGCCGGCGAGCGCGTCGGGGTCGGCGGTGCAGCTTTTCAGCGTCACCGCGGCTCGGGTCTCGCGTGCCTTGGCCATCGCCTCGGCGTCGAGCAGGTAGCGTTCGACCCGGTAATCGCGGCCCGTCGGATCGATCGACGCCACGGTCACCGTCGCTTCGTCGTTGGGGACAAGAATGCGCTGCCAGCGGTCGTCGGGCCCCTTGGTATATTGGGTGCGGTCGTTGACGCAGCCGCCCGCGGCGATCGTCACCGGCACGTCGGTGGTCGCCGACACGGTGATGCGGCTGCGGTCGGTGCGGATCGTGCAGAGGAATTGGCCCTCGGCCAGCTTTGGTTCGGCGGTTGCGGGCAGCGGCGCGCTGTCGGCGACAAGTTCGGCATGCGCGTCGGGGCGGGTGACGAACAGCACTGCGGCACCCAGCATCAGCGCCGCGCCCGCGCCGCCCGCGATCTTCGCATTGCGCAGATTCTTCTGGCTATAAAACAGCAGACCCGCCCCCGCGGCGAGCGCGCCGATCACGAACAGCACGCCCGCCAGCGCGATGCGATTCTCGCGCGATGCGAGTGCGGCTTCCTCGGCGCGCGCCTGTTTCAGCTCGCGGTCCAGCTTTGCGGCGGCGTCCTTTGCGGCATTGGCTTCGGCACTGGCGCGCGATTCGGCGTCCAGCGCGGCGCGATCGCGCGCTTCGGCCTCGGCCAGCGACAGGCAGGGGGTGCCGACGCTGGCGTAGGACTGATCGGCGTCGGTCAGGAACCGCGTGAGTTCGCGGGCCGAAATCGCAAAGGCAAAAGGCGAATCGCCGTCGTCGGCGCGGGTGATCGCGGTGTTGATCCCGGTGATGCGGCCGCAGGCGTCGACGAGCGGGCCGCCCGAATTGCCGCGCGAAATCTTGGCGGTGTGGATCAGCATCGCGACTCCGTCGACGCTTTGCGTGTTCGACAGATTGCCTTCGCTGCGCGTCGGGGTGCGCGGGGTGATATAGTCATTGGCGCTGCGCGCGGTCGCCAGGTCGACATTGCCCGGATAGCCGAGCGCGACGATGTCGGCGCCCGATTCCAGCGGGCCGGTATAAACTGCGGCGGCGGGCAGCCGCGCTTCGGTGATCTCGAGCAGCGCCAGGTCGCGTGCGGTGTCGATCGCGATCAGCTTGGCGGCATAGCTTTTCTGCCCCTCCGACGGCACGACGCCGAGGGCGACATTGTTCGGATACTGGACCGCCGATTCGACGACATGCGCGTTGGTGACGATGCGCGTCGGCGAAATCGCAATCCCGCTGCCATGCCCGAACCCCACGACTTCGCCGTCGACCATCGCGACGGTGACAACGCGCACGACGCTGCGCGACGCGGCGCTGATGTCGTCGGCGGCGTGGGCCGGCAGGGTCAGGGTGAAGAGGGCGAGCAGCAGCGCGAGCAGGCGGGTCATGGCGCGCACCCTAACCGCGCCAACTTTGAACGCAAGCATCGGGACGCACCGGGTGACGCGGGGTGGCAAGGCTGCCACCACCGAAGCAAAAGGAATGATCCGATGACTTACATGATCCAGGGGCTCAACCCCGATCGTTTTGCGCCGCTGTTCGCGATGGACGCGGCCGAGCTGGCGGCGATCAACGCCCGCCGCGTCACCGCAACCGCCGATGCGGGATTTCCCTGCCGGATCAGCTTGCAGGATGCGCGCGCCGGGGAGGCGCTGATCCTGCTCCAGCATGTCAGCCACGACGTCGCGACGCCCTATCGCAGCGCCTATGCCATCTATGTCCGGCCGGGCGTCGATGCGGCGCGCTATCGCGACGAACCGCCGCCGGTGTTCGCGGGGCGGCCGATCGCGCTGCGCGCCTTCGACGCCGCGGGCATGTTGCAAGGCGCGCGCCTCGCCGCACCGGGCGAGGCGGATGCTGCGATCCGCGACCTGTTCGCCGACGCAGGCATCGCCTATATCGACGCGCATAACGCCGCGCACGGCTGTTTCGCGGCGCGGATCGAAAGGGATGGGGTATGAGCGCCGCCGACACCATGACCGACGACGCACGCTGGGCCGCGGTGCTGCGCCGCGACCGCGCGCTCGACGGGCGGTTCGTCACCGGGGTGCTGACGACGGGCATCTATTGCCGACCGAGCTGCGCCGCGCGGCACCCCCTGCGCGAAAACATCCGCTTTTTCGCCGATGGCGCGGCAGCGCGCGTGATGGGCCTCCGCCCATGCAAGCGCTGCCTGCCCGACGATGTCGCGCGCGACGAGGGGGCGGTGCTGGCGGCAATTCAGGCGATCAAAGGCAGCGAGGAGCCGCTGGCGCTGGCCGATCTGGCCGCCCGCACCGGCTATTCGCCGACACATTTTCAGCGCGTCTTCACCCGCCACACCGGGCTGTCGCCCGCCGCCTATGCCCGCGCGCTGCGCGAAGAGCGGGCGCGGCAGGCGCTGAGCGAAGGCGCGCGGGTGACCGACGCAATTTATGACGCGGGCTTTTCGGGGCCATCGCGTTTCTATGACAATATGGAGGGACGGATGGGCATGACGGCTTCGGCGTGGGCGAACGGCGGCAAGGGCGTCGAAATTCATTGGGCGGTGGTGCCGACGAGCCTGGGCGACATGCTGGTCGCCGCGACCGATAAGGGGGTGTGCCGGTTGAGCTTCGCCGAAGGGCGCGAGGCGCTGGAGGAACGCTTCCCGGCCGCGACGCTGGTCGAGGGCGGCCGTGAATTTTCCGCGCTTCTGTCGCAGGTCGTTGCGGCTGTCGAGGCGCCGACGCACGGTTTCGATCATATTCCGATCGACGTGAAGGGCACCGCTTTTCAGGAGGCTGTCTGGCGCGAGCTCAGGAAAATCCCGGCGGGCGAGACGCGCAGCTATGCCGACATCGCCGCCGCGGTCGGCAAGCCGAAGGCGGTGCGCGCGGCGGGCAGCGCCAATGGCGCGAACAATGTCGCGGTGCTGATCCCGTGCCACCGGGTGGTGCGCAGCGACGGGACGCTCGGCGGCTATGCTTACGGCCTGCCGATCAAGGAAGAATTACTGAAAAGGGAGAGTTTCTGATGTCCGACAAAGTCGCTGAATTTCGCGCGCTGCATGTTCCCGGTGACCCGTTGATTCTGGTCAATATCTGGGATGCGGGCAGCGCGGCGGCGGTTGCGGTGGCAGGGGCGAAGGCGATCGCGACGGGCAGTTTCGGCGTCGCGGGCGCGCAGGGCCGCGCCGATGGCGAGGATTTCCCGCTCGAAGACGTGTTCGCGAACCTCGCACGCATTCTGGCGGTCACCGACCTGCCGGTGACGATCGACATGGAGTCGGGCTATGGCGCCGATCCCGCGGCGGTCGGTGCCTCGGTCGGTCGCGCCAAAGCGGCGGGTGCGGCGGGGATCAATATGGAAGACCGGCTGCCGGGCGAAACGGCGTTGCTGCCGATTCCCGGCGCGGTGGCGCGTTATCGCGCGGCGACCGACACTGGCATCTTCGTCAACGCGCGCTGTGATACTTTCCGTGGCGCTGACGTGGCGCAGGATGGTGACGCACTGGTTGCCGCGACGCTCGAACGCGCGCGTGCCTATGCCGATGCCGGGGCAGGGTCGCTGTTCGTACCATTTCTGCTCGATCCCAAATGCATCGCCGCAATCTGCGTCGCCTCTCCGCTGCCGGTGAACATCCTGCGCGGCAAGGGCGGGCCGACACACAGGGAACTGGCGAACCTTGGCGTCGCGCGGATCAGTCATGGCCATCAGCCCTGGGCCGCGGCGATGACGTGGCTGACCGATCAGGCGCGGCAAGTCCTGGGCGGCGCCGAACCCGACTATTGACGGTCGGTTTCCGGCGTTTTCGGCGGCGGTGCTTTACTGGCCGCCGCCGTCCGCCTGCCGGCCCGCGTTACCGCCGCCCCTTGCCGTCGCGCGCGTCCTTGGCCTTCTTGAAAATCTCGGCCATTTTTGCCCGCGCCTCGTCGAGCTTTTTTTCGTCGATCAGCGCCATGATCGCCTGCAGGGGATTTTCTTCGTCGCTGCTGTGCGAACCGAACGCGATCGGGGCGAGCACGGTGCGCGCGACGTCGCCCTTTTTCTCGTCGAGCAGCTGGCGGCCGAGCAGCAGACGATAGCTGGGATCATAGGCGGCGTACGGAAAGACTTCCTCCAGCGCGATCACCGCCGGTTCGGGCACCGCATCGCCCGCGTCATAAAAGGACTGATAATAAGCGATCGCCGGCCGCGGGTCATGGGGATCCAGACGCCGCGCCTTGATCAGATGCGGCCGCGCGGTGGCATAGGCGGCCTTGTCCTTCTCGCCGCGGCCCATCGCCACCATCGCTTTCCAATAATGTCCCAGCGGCGATTTGGCATCGATCGCGATGGCGCGGTCGGCGGCGGCATCGGCGGCGTCGAAATTCTGGGCGTCGATCTCGGCCTCGGCGAGCGCCAGTTGGGCGAACAGGCTGTCGGGATGGGGCGCTGCCTTGCCGCGCAGGTCGCCTGCGACATCCTTGGCCTGCGATCGCGTGACGCCGCGCACCGACCGCATATGGGATTGCATCACCGCCTCTTCGGCGGCGCTAAGGCGGCGCATCGTGACGACGGGTTCGACGTAGTTGGCGGTTTTGATGTCGTAACCCAGAAACGGTCCGCCCTTATACTTGCGCACCTCGCGTTGCAGCACGTCGAGGTCGCCGAACGCTTTTTGGGCGGCGGCCAGCGAATCCTCGCCGCGATTGACCGCGGACAGATAGGTCTGGATCTGGCCCTGCCGCGCCGGATGGAAATTGAGATAATGGGCGAGCAGCCAGCCAAAGCTGTACGACTGATAATATTCCAGCCCGTTGAGCTTGACCTTGGTGTCGAGCAGCCGGGTCAGCTTGGTGTCCGACAGCTGTTTCAGCGTCTCGCCGCGGTGTTGCGGCACGTCGCCAACGTGAAAACTGCCGTCGGGGTTGAACCGGATCGTGCTGTACAGTTCGGCGAAACCCTCCGTGTACCAATGCGGATAGGCGGTGCTGAAATTGGTCAGCATGAAATGATGGGTATATTCGTGGAACAAGGTCGAACGGATGTCCAGCTGCGGTCCGCTGTCGTCGATGCCGCGCGACAGCGAGCGTTTCTCGCGCGCCGGGACGAACGAGGTCGGATTGCCCGCACGGCCGAAATAGATGCCGCCGATCCCGGCGCCTGAGGCGTTCAGGATATAGCCGAGCCGGTCGGTGTCGCCGGTGCGATAGACTTTCAGCCGGTTGGCGTCGCCGACATCGGGGCCGGGGACGGGCATATTCTGCATCGTGCGCAGCGCATTGTCGAAACGTTCCAGTTCGCGCGCAAAGCCTTCGGCATCCTCGCGCTTGGTTTCCGAATAGATGATGAAATGGCTGGTGCGCGCTTCCCACCATTCGGCGCGCGCCGTCGTGGCGGTTGCCGCCACGGTCAATGTCACGATCGTACAGACGATCCGCGCAGCAATTTTCGACATCATGGTCCCGTTCCTCATTCCCCGTTGATCGACGATCGCGTCGATCACCATTCGCTCAATCGTCGGCCGCGCCGACATCGGCATCGGTCACCGTGCCATCCTTCCCGCGATCGCGCATGGCTTCGATCTGGTCGAGCAGATTCTGCCCATTGCCGCGATCGTGCGGGTCGAACGCGATCGTTTTGGCGAGGTCCGCTGCCGCGTCGAATTTGCCCGCATTGGCCAGCGCAAAGGCATGGTTGATGCGAATCGTGACATTTTCCGGTTCCAGCGAAAAGGCCTGCGCCAGCCCCTGCAACGCGATCGCCGGCGGACGCTGTCCCTGATCGACATAGGATTGGAAAAATTCGAACAGCGGCAGGGGATCGTCGGGGTTGGTGCGGTTGGCCAGCGCAATCGGTTTGCGCACCGCGCGCCAGGCCGCCTCGCTATAGTCGCCTTTCGCGTCCATCTCTTTCACCAGCAGTCGCCCGAGCAGGACATTGGCGCGGACATGATCGGCCTTCAGCGCCAGGGCCTTGTCGACCGCGGCGCGGGTCGCGGCCAGGTCGCGCTGTTCGTCGTCCTTGTCCCATTCGCTGGCCGCCAGTTCGAACCAGACCTCGGCATTGCCGGGATGCAGCGCCGCCAGTTGCCGAAGATCGGCGGTCAGCTTGGTGAGGCGCTCCTGATCGTCGCTGGCGCTCAACCGCGCCATCCGCAGCGGCAGCAGCGCGTCTTCGGCGGCGGACAAGGGCGTGATGCTGATCGCGCCCTCGACCACCATCGGCTTGTGGAGCAGCGTGTAGCTCAGGCGGCGATTGAGATAGGAATTGAGATCCTTGTCGAGCGTCGCAAGGTCGCCGAACGCCGCCGACGCGGCTTTCGTCGGATCGTCGCCGCGATTGATCGCCTGCATATAGGTCAGCAGTTGCCCGGAGCGCGACGGTTCCGAATAGAGCATGTGGGTCAGCAGCCAGGCGCGCCCGTAATAGGCATCTTGCTGCGCCAGATTCTTCATCGCGGTCGGCCGTTCGGACAGCAGTCGTTCGGCGGGAATTTTCGGCAGCGCGAGCAGGCCATAGGCGCGGCTGTACACCGGCCTGCCGACGGCGGGGCGACCATCTTTTTCGAAATCCACCGTCGACAGATATTCGGCGAAGCCCTCGATAAACCAGGCCGGAAACGCGACCGGCATATATCGTTTCATGAAATGATGGCTGTATTCGTGAAACAATATCTGCTGCGACGCCGACGTGCCGCGCCCGGTGTTGCCGTCATTCTCGCGGTTCGACACGGCAAAGCTGCCGTCGGTGGTCACGCTGTAGAATCCGGCGGTTCCCGGCCCCAGCCGGCCGCCGGACAAGCGGTTGACGTCGGCTGATCGTGGCAACAGGTAAATGGTCAGCCGGTTGGGTTCGAACCCGCCCGGAACATTGAAACGGTGGCGCAGCGTCGCATCGAACAGCTGGAGGTTTTCGGCAAACTGGCGCAGCGATTTTTCGTCGCCCTCGCTGTAGATGATGAAATTATTGGTGTCGGCGCGCAGCCAGCGCGCCGCCGCGGGCTGCGCGGCGCAGCAACAGATAAGTGCAATGGCGGTGCACAGCCGCCGCATCATGCCGAATGTCATGCGATCCCCCCGGATTGTCCAGGTCCGCATGCTGCCAAGGCCGCCGCCGACTGTAAAGCCTTGTGCGTTCAGACGAAACTATAGGGATCGATGTCGATCGCGAGGCGCGCCTTGGACGGCCAGTCGATGCTGGCAACCCAGTCGCGGATCGTTCCCTGTAGGTCGAAGCTGCGCGGGGCGTGGAGCAGCAGGCGGAAACGGTGGCGACCGCGCAGCATCGCGAGCGGGGCGGGGGCGGGGCCATAGACCGCGAGACCGTCCGCGACCGGTGCCTTCGCGCCCAGCCGCTGCGCCACGCCGCGCGCGACCTCGATGTCTTCCGATGAAATGACGAGCGCGGCGAAGCGGCCATAGGGCGGGGCGCCCGCCTGTTTGCGCGATGCCGCCTCGGCGGCGTAGAAACCGTCGCGGTCGTTCGCGACGAGCGCCGCCATCACCGGGGCGTCGGGAACGCGCGTCTGGATCAGCACCTCGCCGGGCTTGACCCCGCGCCCGGCGCGCCCCGCGACCTGCGCGATCTGTTGAAAGGTGCGCTCGGATGCGCGCAGGTCGCCGCCGTCGAGGCCGAGGTCGGCATCGACGACGCCGACAAGGGTGAGGTTGGGGAAATGATAGCCCTTGGTGACGAGCTGCGTCCCGATGATGATGTCGACCAGCCCGCCCTCGACATTGTCGACGAACTCGGCGGCCTTTGCGGGCGACCAAAGGGTGTCGCTGGTGACGATGGCGACGCGCGCCTCGGGAAAGCGCAGCGCAATTTCGTCGGCGACGCGCTCGACCCCGGGGCCGCAGGCGACCAGGCTGTCCGCGTCCTCGCATTCGGGGCACAGCCGCGGCGGCGGCATGACATGGCCGCAATGGTGGCAGGCGAGGCGGTGGACGAGCCGGTGCTCGACCATCCACGCGGTGCAATTGGGGCACTGGATGCGGTGGCCGCAGGTGCGGCAAAGCGTCAGCGGCGCGAAGCCACGGCGGTTGAGGAAGAGCAGGCTCTGCTCGCCCTTTTGCAAACGGTCGGCAAGCGCATCGACCAGCGGCGGCGCGAGCCAGCGGCCGCGGTCGGGCGGATCGCTGCGCATGTCGATCGCGGCGAGGTCGGGCAGCGTCGCGCCGCCGAAGCGCGCGGGCAGCTGGATGTGGCGATAACGCCCCGCCTCGACCATCGCGAGGCTTTCGAGCGCCGGGGTCGCACTGGCAAGAATGACCGGCAGTCCTTCGAAATGCCCGCGCATCACCGCGACGTCGCGTGCATGATAATGGACGCCGTCCTCCTGCTTGAAGCTCGTCTCATGCGCCTCGTCGACGACGATCACGCCGAGCCGGGCGTAGGGGAGGAAGAGCGCCGAGCGCGCCCCGATGACGATGCGGGCGTCCCCCGATGCAATCGCATGCCAGGCGCGGCGGCGTTCGGCCGAGCGCAGCCCCGAGTGCCACGCCACCGGCTCGCAGCCGAAGCGCGCGGTAAAGCGCGTCAGCATCGGTTCGGTCAGCGCGATTTCGGGGAGCAGGACGAGCGCCTGCTGGCCCGCGTCGATCGCGGCCGCGATCGCCTCCATATAGACTTCGGTCTTGCCCGACCCGGTGACGCCGTCGAGCAGCAGCGTCGCGAATTTCGCGGCGGCGACCGCTTCGGTCAGCTGCGCCGCAGCGGCGGTCTGTTCGGCGGACAGGTCGGGCGGGGCGAAGGCAGGATCGGGCTGCGGATAGGGCTGGTCAGCCGATACCGTTACCGCTTCGAGCGCGCCGCTGTTGACCAGGCCGCGGATCACCGCCTCGCTGACCTCGGCAAGCGCGGCGAGTTCGCGCACCATGCCTTGCCGGTCGCCGATCTTTTCGATGGCGACGGTGCGCTGCGGGGTCATCCGGGCGGGCAATTCGCCGGTGGCGCGATATTCGACGATAGGGCGCTTGGCGTCGGCAAAGGCGACCCCGGGCAGCACCATGCGCAGCACCGATCCTGGCGGGCTGAGATAATAGTCGCTGGTCCATTCGACCAGGCGGCGCAGCGGCGCCGCGATGGGGGGGACGGGTACGACCTCGTAGAGGTTGCGCAGGCGATTGTCGCCGACCGCCTCGGGCGCCCCGAAACTACTGTCCTCCCACACCACACCGCCCATCCGCCGCGGCCCCAGCGGGGCGATGACCACGCTACCCAAGGGCGCTTCGCTTTCGCGCGGGACGCGATAGTCGAGCGGGCCAAGGGCGGCGGTGAGCAGGAGGACGCGGGCGCGGGTCATGGGTTGGGGAGGATATAGGGCGGCGGGTAAAATAGGAAAGCGCGGAGGATAAGACCTCGCGTCATCTCTTCGTCATGCCGGACTTGATCCGGCATCCAGTCCGGCGCCGGTGTCATGGACCCCGGATCAAGTCCGGGGTGACGAGGCGATTCAAGCTGACGCCAACGCCGCCGTCTTCACCACCCGCTTCGACGCCTTCGGCCGCCGGAACCAGAAGGTCCACATCGTCAGGCTGCCCAGCAACGCCAGCACCAGCCCCGACGCGGTCATCAGCAGGCGATAGGGCAGTCCGCCGACCTTTGCCGCGTGGAGGGGATACGCCATGTTGAACGCCTGCGCCCCGGCGGGCATCGCCAGCGCGTAGCGCGCGCCCAACAACTTGCCCGTTGCGGCATCGAACCATAATGTCGAACGCCCGTTGGGCAGCCATTCGCCGGGCTGTTTCATCCGCAGGCTGATCGGGTCGCCGGGTTTGCGGGGCTTGCTCAGGATACGGAACTCGGCATCCGGAAAGCGCGCCCGCGCGGCGGTCAGCATCGCGGTCCAGTCGGGATCGGCGGCGAGCGGTCCGCCCTTGTACTTCGGCGGCTCCAGCGCCGCCGCGGTTTCTGCGACCGGGCCGAACGGCGCGACCACGCCCATCGCAAAGGGGCGAAAGATCATCATCGTCCCGGTGACCACCGACAGCAGCAGCAATGGCGCGACGACGACGCCCAGATCGCGGTGCTGCATCACGATCGCCGGGCGGCTCATCCGTTTGGGCCACAGCCGCAGCCTGAACGTCTTGCGGGTGCGCCACCACAGGATCACGCCCGAGACGACAAAGAACAGGCCCGCCAATCCCGCAATCCCGATCACCCATTCGCCGGCGTCGCCGGTGAACAGATGATGGTGGAAATCGAACAGCCAGATTTCGGGGCGCTCCCACTGGCTGGCCCAGCGCGCCACAACCTCGCCCGACTGGCTGGCATAAAGCCCCGCGCCCCCTTCGAACCGCAACTGGTGCAGGCCGAGGCGCTGGCTGGCATAGATGATCCCCTGCGGATCGCCGGGCAGCGCCATCAGTTTTTCGGTCGTCGCGGCGACGGTGGCGAGGTCGGTGACCTGCGCGTCGCCCGCGTGCGGCAGGCCGATCCACTCTTCCTTATGGACCAGGATCGCCCCCGACAGGCCGAGCAGCGCGAGGACAAGGCCGATCAGCCCCCCGGTCCAGCGGTGCAGCGTGTCGAGCAGCTTCATCATCAGAACCGGTAATCCCACCCCAGCGTGAACGTCCGCCCGCGCCCGGCGAAATAGGACAGCTGGTCGGTCGGCAGCCGCGTGTCGCTGGAATAATCGATATATTGTTTGTTGAAGAGGTTCTGCACCGACAGGCTGATCCCGCCGATCCCGGTCTGATAGCGGACATTGGCGTCGGTCAGCGTGTAGCCGCCGAAATCATTGTCGCCGAGCTTCAGCGGGCGCAGCGGGTTGGCATCGTCTGCAGCGCGCGCCTTGCCGTCGAAGCGGCGCTTGAAATAGACCTGCGTCTGGACGCGGGCCGAGAACGGCCCGCTGTTATAGCTCGCGGCAAGGTTCAGGCGGTCGGGCGAGATGTTGGTGCCGTCGAGGTCGCTGTCGACGATGCCGTCGGGCACCGCGTCGCTGTCGAACCGCCCGATCAGATGCGCATAGCCGACATTGAGCTTCAGCCCGTCGATCGGGGTCTGGACGCCGAGGTTCAGTTCCAGCCCCTGGATCTCGACGCGCAGCCGCTGGACGTCAAAGGTGCGATCGGGGCGCGCGATCAGCAACTGGCCCTTGTCGCTCGACGACCAGAAATAGGAGGCGCTGGCGTCGATCGGCCCCCGCTTGACCTCGAACCCGATCTCGCGGTTGTTCGAAACGATCGGCGAGATGTCGAGAAAATCGTCGATGTCGACCCCGGCGGTGCCGATCGCGCGGGTGATGCGGCCGACGTCGGGGACGGTGAACCCCTCGGCATAGCTGGCATAGGCGCGGATGCCGGGCGTGGGTTCGATGATGACCCCGCCGTTGATCAGCACATCGTCAAAGGTCGGCGACCCGCCCGCGACCGACACCCCGCCGCGCGGCGTGGTGGTGGTCGCCAGCGTCGTATAGTCGTCGATCTTGATCTTCACATTTTCATAACGCGCGCCGCCCGCGACGCGGATCAGCCCGTCGAACAGCTTGAGATTGGCCTGCGCGAAGGGCGCCAGGCTACGGAAATCGGTCGGCGGCACCCAGGTGCGACCGGTGGCGATCAGCCGCTGTTCGGTGGTGTCCCACAGCGCGTCGAAGCCGAGGGTCAAGGTCAGATCGTCGAAGCCGGGCAGACCGCGCTCATAGCTCAGCTTGCCGCCGAACTTGCGGCTGCGGTTCTGCGACTGGTCGAACAGGGTGCCGATCGGCGCGATGCGGACGTCCTGGAACGCCGCCTGCGTCACGATTTCGCCGCCAAAGGTATCGCGGCTGCGGTTGAAGAAGATCTGGCTGACGAAATTGCCGCCGCCAAGGTCGCTGTCGGTCAAGCTCAGCGCGACGCTTTCGGTGCGGTTCTGCGCCGACTTGCCCGGGGGGTTGCCGCGCACCGCACTGGTGGGCAGGCCGAGCGCGCGGTTGCCGGGGATCGCGACATAATCGCCGTCGCCCTTGAGCTCGAAGCGGCTGGCGATCAGGTCGATCCGCGCGCTGGGCGACAATTCATAGCCAAAGCGCCCGAACAGCGAGAGGGTTTTCGAATCCTGCGTTTCGCCCTGTGTCAGGTTGAGCCCGATCGGACGGCCTTTCGCGTCCGAGAATACGCCGCGGATTTCATACGCCGCGCCGACGGTCGCGTCGAACGCGCCCGCCTTGTACTGGATCAGCCCCGCCAGCTTGCCGCCCATCCCGGCCTTGGAAAAATCATTGTCGGCGGTGCCTTGCAGCAGGGTGCGGCCCGACAGGCCTTCTTCGCTCGGCGCGCCGACGGTGACCTGGTTGACGATGCCGCCGGTGCCGCCGATCCCCTGCAAGGCATTCGAGCCATAGATCAGCTCGACCCGGTCGACGAAAAAGCCGTCGATGGTGAAACCGTCGCGGCTGCCGTCGCGCAGCGGGGTCGATTGCGGGATGCCGTTGATCGCATAGAGCGGCGAGCGTCCGCGCAGCGTCTCGCCCGCGCCCGACAATTTCTGCCGCGTCGGCGAAAAGCTGGGGGTCAGGTTGGCGACCGCGTCGGTCACCGACCCCGCCATCGCAAGCTGCTGGTCGAGCGCCTCCTTGCCGATGACGTCGATGGTCAGCGGCAGCGCGCTCGGCGGCAGGATGGTCCGCGCCGCGGTGACGATGATCGTGTCTTCGCCGGGGGCGCTGTCGTCCGCCTCCTCCGCCAGTGCCGGGGCGGACAGCGCGGTGGAGGCCAGCGCAGCGACGAGCAATTTGCGAATCATTCTTAACTCCTGTTCGGAGCGCCGCTAATGCGAGCGATTTGCAGATGCAAGGCTATTCTCCCCTCCCGCTCGCGGGAGGGGTCGGGGGAGGGCGTGTCTTTCGGAACTGACGTGGCGGAACAGGCCCTCCCCTAACCCCTCCCGCAAGCGGGAGGGGGACAGAGGGGCCAAAGCGCGCTATCATCCGCGCGATGCGGGAAAAGGAACTGCGCTTCGCCCTGATTTGCTACGGCGGCATCAGCCTTGCCGTCTATATGCATGGCATCACCAAGGAGGTGTGGCGGCTCGCCGCCGCGTCGCGCGCCTTTCACGACGGCACCGCATCGACGGGGGCAGGCGCGGTCTATGCCGATCTGCTCGCGGACCTTGCGGCGCGCAGCAATATCCGGCTGCGCGTCCTTGCCGACATCGTCGCCGGGGCCAGTGCGGGGGGGATCAACGGCATTTTCCTGGCGCGCGCGCTGGCGACCGGGCAATCGCTCGATCCGCTGACCGACCTGTGGCTCGACAGCGCCGACGTCGACCGGCTGATCGATCCCGACGCGCGGCCCTTGTCCGCGGCGACCAAATTCTGGGCGGTGCCGATCGCCGGCTGGATGATGAAAAAGCGCGGCAATGTGATCGACCGCACCGTCGGCGAAGGGGCGCAGGATGAGGTGCGTGCCAAGCTGTCGCGCTTCGTCCGCGCCCGCTGGTTCGAACCGCCGTTCGGCGGCGAGACATTTGTGAACCTGCTGCTCGATGCGTTCGACGCGATGGAAAAGGGGCCGCGCGGGCCGGTGCTGGTGCCGGGCGGCCAGCCGGTCGATCTGTTCGTGTCGGTCACCGACTTTGCCGGGCACAGCGTGCCGCTGGCGCTCAACAGCCCGCCGCGAGTCAGCGAGGACGAGCATCGGCTGATGCTCCATTTCCGCGAGGACGACCGCACCGGCGCGCGGCTCGACGATGTGCCGGGGCTGACCGCCGCGGCGCGCGCGACCGCCAGCTTTCCCGGCGCCTTTCCGCCCTTCACCTTGCGCGAACTCGACCGGGTGCTGGGCAAGCGCGGGATCGCATGGGCCGACCGCGACAGCTTCATCCGCACCCAATTGCCGGCAACCAGTGAGGGCGACCCCGCCGACCGGGTGCTGATCGACGGATCGGTGCTCGCCAACGCGCCGTTCCGCCCCGCGATCGCGGCGCTGAAACAGCGCCCGGCGCGGCGCGAGATCGACCGACGTTTTGTCTATATCGATCCCAAGCCCGATTACCGCGCGATCAGTTTCGGCAAACCCGCGGCGGCGCCCACGACGGAGGAAACGGCGCAGCTCCCCGGCTTTCTGCCGACGATCCTCGGCGCGCTGTCCGAAATCCCGCGCGAACAGCCGATCCGCGAGAATGTCGAAGCGATCGAGGGCATGTCGCGCCGCATCCGCCGCATGCAGCATATCGTCGATGCGATGAAGGTCGAGGTCGAGGAACAGGTCGCGGCGCTGTTCGGCAGCACCTTTTTTCTCGACACGCCGACGGTGGCGCGGCTCGAAAAATGGCGCGCCAAGGCACAGGATCAGGCGGCGGCGCGCGCGGGCTTCGCTTATGCGCCCTATGGTCATCTCAAGCTGTCGGCGGTGATCGAGGAACTGGCGGCGCTGATCGACCGGCTGATGCCGGCGGAGGGGCCGGTGCATCAGGCGAACCGGCGGATGGCGCTGTGGGACGAGGCGCGGGCGCGCGGGCTCGACCGGATTTCGGGCAAACGCGGCGCCGGGGCGAGCGGCGACGCGATCGCCTTTTTCCGCACCCACGACCTTGGCTTTCGTATCCGCCGCCTGCGCTTTCTGGCGCGCGAGCTCGATACCGCGGTCGAGGCGACGCGCGACGGTCGCGATCCGGTATGCGAGGACATGCGCGCCGCGATCTTTACCGCGCTCGGCCTCTATCTCGACCGGCAGGGTGACGCCTGGCTGGCGGGGCTCGACCTGCCCGCCGATGCGGGGCCGGGCGACTGGATCGACGCGGTCGCGGCACGGCGCGACCTGACCGCGATCGACGGACAGGCCGATGTGCTGATCGCCGCCGGGCTCGCCGCGATGCCCAAGGACGACCGGCGGGTGCTGCTGCTCGCCTATCTCGGCTATCCCTTTTACGACATCGCGACCTTGCCGCTGCTCCAGGGCGAGGGGTTCGACGAATTCGACCCGATCAAGATCGACCGCATCTCGCCGTCCGATGCGACCGCGATCCGCACCGGCGGCGCCGCGGCGATGCTGAAAGGGATCGAGTTCAACAGCTTCGGCGCCTTTTTCAGCCGCGCCTACCGCGAGAATGATTATCTGTGGGGCCGCCTGCACGGTGCCGACCGGCTGATCGACATCGTCGCGAGTAGTGTTGGCGGTGACAAGGCGCTGGCCGGGGAGGCCCTGGCGGCGTTCAAGCGCCGGGCCTTCCATGCGATACTGGACGAGGAAGAGGCGCGGCTGCCGAAGGTGGGCGCGTTGATCGCCGAGCTGCGGGGCGAGATCGGGTAACAAACTTCGTCATTGCGACCCCGGCGAAGGCCGGGGGAAGCAAGCCAGAGCGTTTTACGCCACTCTGGCTTGCCGCGTCGCTTCGCTCCCCGCAATGACGAGGTGCGATAGTCAGTGGCTGTGCGGTCCGCCGTCATGATCGTGTTCGCCGCCCTTGGCGCCCATCACATCCTTCGACCGGTCGGGCTGCGTCCCGCGTGGATGGCCTTTCTGGCTGTTGAACACCGCCGTTACGAAAGCGTCGCCCGAGATGAAGCCGCCCTTGACTTCATATTTTGCCGCCGGCTTCATCGCCTGCACCTGTTCCAGGGTGTTGCCCGCCGCCTTGGCGCTTTCGACTGCGGCGATCACCTCGGCCAGCATCGCGCGATAGGCGGCAAGATCGGCCTTGCTGGCCAGCGGACCGTGGCCGGGGATGACGACGCTTTTGTCGTTGGCCAACGCCAGCACCTTGTCGGCGGCGGCCAGCATGCCATAGGCCGACCCGCCGCTTTCCAGATCGATGAACGGCAGCGTCACCTTGTTGAAAAACAGGTCGCCCATGTGAAAGACATTCGCGCCCTGCCAATGGAGGATCGAATCGCCATCGGTGTGCGCGTGCGGGGCATGCATCACGCGCAGCGTGTCGCCGTTGAGGTACAGCGAGATGCCGTCATGATAGGTCAGGATCGGCAGCGCCTCTTTCGCCGCGGGGGGCACCGCTTCGCCGCGCAATTGCTGGCCCGCCGCCATGCGTTCGCGGACATGGTCATGCGCCATGATCATCGCGCCGGCCTTGCCGAAATTCTCGTTCCCGCCGCTATGGTCGCCATGCCAATGGGTGTTGACCAGCCATTTCACCGGCTTGGCACCGAGCGCCGCCACCGCGGTTTCGAGTTTGGGGGTCAGCGGCGCGAACTGATCGTCGACCAGTACCGTGCCATCGGCGCCGTGGCTGACCGCGATGTTGCCGCCGGCTCCGAACAGCACCGCCAGGCCGGGGGTGACGGTCTGGGTCTTGATCTCGACCTTTGACCAGTCGGTCTGGGCGGCGGCGGGCAGCGGCGCTGCGACAAGGGCGAGAGCAAGCAGGGAAACGCAGCGCATCGGAATCCTTTCCGGGAAATGGACCCGGCAAGCCGCGGCGGATCACCCTGTCGATGTCGCGCCCCGTCCTTGCCGATATGGAGGTTGCTACAGGGTGATTTCGCCCGCGTCGACCAGCAGTTTCAACATGATGGCGGCGCCGCATTGCTGCGACTTCGCCTTGGCGTTGAACCGCCCGTCGGCGACGAACTTGCCGCTCTCATAATGGTTGGAAAAGCTCCACAGATAGGGGGTCGGCACCGCCGTATTGCGATAGCCAAAGCCGTTATAGGCCTCGAAACGAAACAGGATGCGTTCGAGGTTCCAGTCGGTCTTGCCGGTAAAGCCGAGCAGCTTGAGCGCATCCTTGGCGCTCCAGTCCCAATCGCTCGGCGGCGCCCAGGTCAGCGGGCGCCCCGCGGGCACCTGCCGCGTGCGCTGGGTCAGCGGATGGTCGCCATTGTGCAGATGGGCGCGAAAGTTGAAGCTCGCTTCCAGCGCATGGATGATGCCGATGACGAACCACGGCACTTTGGTGTCGAGCGCCACCCGGTCATAGCGCGATCGCGATGTCTTGAGCATCGTCAGATACCAGTCGGTGGTGGCGCGATAATTGTCGCGCAGTTCCATCGTGTCGAACAGGGTGCGATACTCGTCCTTCAACGCCGGATAGTTGCGCGCGCGGATCGGCGGCAGCGGCGTGGCGGCGGGCTTGACCGCCGCTGGATTGGGCAGGGTCAGCTTGGGCGGCGGCGGCAACGGCGGCGCCGCGCCTGCCCAGACATCGCTGCCTTCGCGCGTCGCCGCGGCGGGTGCGGGCGTGAAAATATCGTCGAGGCCGGGATCGGCGCCCAGCGAAAGTGGGCCGTCACCATCCCAGTCGAGCTGCTGGTCGCTGCCCGATACGAACGGACGCAGCAGGTCGGGGACTTGATGTTCGCCGTCGTGCAGCTGCGCGAGCAGCGCGCCGGCCTGATCGGCCAGCCCCGGATCGATCCGCTCGCTGCGATCGATCAGCGCGACGAGGCGCGGCATCAGCGAACGGTAGAGCGACCCGGCCAGCCCGGTCAGCGATGCGCCGTCGTCGAAGCGTAGCGGCGTGGCGGGCAGCCGGGCGCGGTCGGCGGCGCGTTCCAGCTTGAGCAGCGATTCGAGGGTGGTGGCCGCATCGAGCGCCTCGCCGGGGAGCAGGCGGCTGACCTCGCCGGGCAGTTTGACGCCGAACAGTTCGGGCTCGCGCGCCGCGGCGCGGGGGATGGCCCAACCGAGCACTGGCAGGCTGGCGGCGCAGGCCAACAGGGTTCGCCGGGGAATCTCGATGCTTGCCATCGACTCGCTCCTCCCTGCGGAGAAGCTATCATGCGGCGGCGGGCGTGTCTTGCCCGGACCAGAAGGCGCGAAATCGCCCGCGTCAGTCGGTCAGATCGTCCCACATATCCTTGATCCGCCCGAAAAAGCCCTGGCTCGCGGGGCACTCGTCGCCGGTCTCGGTCTCGCGAAATTCGGCGAGCAATTCCTTTTGCCGGGCGCTGAGCTTGGTCGGGGTTTCGACATCGACCTGCACCACCAGGTCGCCGTGGCCGCGGCCGTTCAGCACCGGCATGCCCGCGCCGCGCTGGCGCAGCTGCTTGCCCGACTGGATGCCCGCGGGGATGTGGATGTCGTGCTTGGTGCCGTCGAGCCCGGGGATGCTGATTTCGCCGCCCAAGGCCGCGGTGGTGAAGCTGATCGGGGCGCGGGTGAACAGCGTCGTGCCCTCACGCTCGAACAGCTTGTGACGCGCCATATGGAGGAAGATGTAAAGGTCGCCCGGCGCCGCGCCGCGGGCGCCGCTCTCGCCCTCGCCCGACAGGCGGATGCGCGTGCCCTCGTCGACCCCAGCGGGGATGTTGACGGTCAGCGTCTTGCGCCGGTCGACGCGGCCCTCGCCGTGGCATGAATTGCAGGGATCGGCGATGACCTCGCCCGCGCCCTGACAGGCGGGGCAGGTGCGCTCGACCATGAAAAAGCCCTGTTGCGCGCGCACCTTGCCGTGCCCGGCGCAGGTTGCGCAGCGGCTGGTCTGGGTGCCGGGCTTGGCGCCCGATCCGTCGCACGGCTCGCAGCGCGCTGCGACATCGACCTGGATTTCGCGGCTGATGCCGGTGAAGGCATCCTCCAGCCGGATTTCCATGTCGTAACGCAAATCGGCGCCGCGCGCCGGGCCGCGTTGCTGGCGCCCGCCGCCGAACGCCGAACCAAAGATCGATTCGAAAATATCGCCGATGTCGCCGAAATCGGCGCCCGCCCCGGCACCCGCGCCGCCGCGCACGCCATCCTTGCCGAACCGGTCGTAGGCGGCGCGCTTTTGCGGATCGCGCAGGCAATCATAGGCCTCGCTGATCGCCTTGAACCGCGATTCGCTGTCGTGGCACCCCGGATTCTTGTCGGGGTGATATTTCATCGCCAGCTTGCGGTAACTGGCCTTCAGCGTCGCATCGTCGGCGGTGCGTTCGCATTCGAGCAGTTCGTAATAATCGATGTCGAGTGACATAGGTCGTCGGCCCCTAGCCTTCCCTCTCAAATCCGTTCGCCCTGAGCCTGTCGAAGGGCCGTTCTTTCTTCGCAGCGGAAGAGGAAGAACGGTGCTTCGACAAGCTCAGCACGAACGGCATGAGAGGTCAGCCCTTATTTCTTGTCGTCTTCGACTTCGGAGAATTCGGCATCGACGACATCTTCGTCGGCCTTCGACTCGCCAGCATCGTCGGCGCCGGGGGATGCCGCAGCCTGCTGTTCCTTTTCGTAGATCGCCTGGCCCAGCTTCATCGCGACCTGCGCCAGCGCTTGCGACTTTTCGGTCATGGCGGCAGGGTCGCCGCCTTCGACCGCGGTCTTGGCTTCGGCGATCGCCGCTTCGATTTCGGTCTTCAGCCCGGCGTCGATCTTGTCGCCATGTTCGACGATCTGGCGTTCGGTCGAATGGATCAGGCTTTCGGCGTTGTTCTTCGCCTCGGCCGCCTCACGGCGCACCTTGTCCTCTTCGGCGAACTGCTCGGCGTCCTTGACCATTTGGTCGATGTCCGCGTCGCTGAGCCCGCCCGATGCCTGGATCTTGATCTGCTGTTCCTTGCCGGTGCCCTTGTCTTTGGCGTGGACCGACACGATGCCGTTGGCGTCGATGTCAAAGGTCACTTCGATCTGCGGCACGCCGCGCGGCGCGGGCGGAATGCCGACGAGGTCGAACTGGCCGAGGATCTTGTTGTCCTGCGCCATTTCGCGCTCGCCCTGGAACACGCGGATCGTCACCGCCGACTGATTGTCGTCGGCGGTCGAATAGACCTGCGACTTCTTGGTCGGGATCGTGGTGTTGCGGTCGATCATCTTGGTCATGATGCCGCCCAGCGTCTCGATACCCAGCGACAGCGGGGTGACGTCGAGCAGCAGCACGTCCTTCACGTCGCCCTGCAGCACGCCGGCCTGGATCGCGGCGCCGATCGCAACGACTTCATCGGGGTTTACACCGGTGTGCGGTTCCTTGCCAAAGAAATCCTTCACGACTTCGCGCACGCGCGGCATGCGGGTCATGCCGCCGACGAGCACGACTTCGTCGATCGCGCTCGCCGAAATGCCGGCGTCCTTGATCGCCTTCTTGCAGGGCTCAAGGGTGCGCTTGACCAGCTCTTCGACCAGCTTTTCGAGGTCCGAACGGGTGATCGTCTTGACCAGATGCTTCGGCCCGTTGGCGTCGGCGGTGATGAAGGGCAGGTTGACCTCGGTCGTCGCGGCCGACGACAGTTCGATCTTTGCCTTTTCGGCGGCTTCCTTCAGGCGCTGCAGCGCCAGTTTGTCACCGCGCAGGTCGATGCCTTCGTCCTTCTTGAAGGTGTCGGCGAGGAATTCGACAATCTTGCTGTCGAAATCTTCACCGCCCAGGAAGGTGTCGCCGTTGGTGGACTTCACCTCGAACACCCCGTCGCCGACCTCGAGGATCGAAATGTCAAAGGTGCCGCCGCCAAGGTCATAGACCGCGATCGTCTTGTTCTCGGTCTTGTCGAGGCCATAGGCGAGCGCCGCCGCGGTCGGCTCGTTGATGATGCGCAGCACTTCCAGGCCCGCGATCTTGCCCGCGTCCTTGGTCGCCTGACGCTGCGCGTCGTTGAAATATGCGGGAACGGTGATCACCGCCTGCGTCACGGTTTCGCCCAGATAGCTCTCGGCGGTTTCCTTCATCTTCTGCAGGATGAAGGCGCTGATCTGCGACGGCGAATAATCCTCGCCGCCCGCCTTGACCCACGCGTCGCCATTGGTGCCCTTGACGATGGTGTAGGGGACCAGCTCGGTGTCCTTCTTGGTGATCGGATCGTCAAAGCGGCGGCCGATCAGGCGCTTGACCGCGAACACGGTGTTTTCGGGGTTGGTGACCGCCTGGCGCTTCGCCGGCTGGCCGATCAGGCGCTCGCCATCCTTGGCAAAGGCGACGATCGACGGCGTCGTGCGCGTGCCTTCGACATTTTCGATAACCTTGGGCTTGCCGCCTTCCATCACCGCGACACAGCTGTTCGTGGTGCCGAGGTCGATCCCGATCACTTTGGCCATACTAAACTCGTCCTTGTTGCTTCTGCGGCGCCCTGAAAAGGCACGCCTGATATGGATGTTCTGGGCGCGATATAGGTGCGCTAATCCTTGGCACAAGGGTTTTGAGGGCTTATCGGGGATGCGAAATCATGCACCGTCACGGAGTCCTCCCGAAATGAAAGCTTTCGCAATTGCAACCCTCGCCGCCACGGCGCTCACCCTGACCGGCTGCGGCGAAAATCTGGGCAAGGGGCAGCCGCTCAACGTGGTGAGCGGCCATATCGTGATGGGGGCGACCCCGGACCGCCCCGCCGTCGGCTATTTCCGGGTGCAGGGCGGGCCGCAGCCGGTGCAGCTGGTCGCGGTGACCGCCGACCTCGCGCAGCGCGTCGAAATGCACGAAAGCGTGCGCGAGAATGGCGTCGTGACGATGAAGCCGCTGGCGCGCGCCGACGTCCCGGCCAAGGGCGAGTTGGTGTTCAAGCAGGGCGGCAAACACCTGATGATCTGGGGCATCAACGGCGCCGCGGTGCGCGAGGGCAAGCTGCCGATGGCGTTCGTGTTCACCAACAACGCCAACGAACGCATCCTGTTCGACATGGTGATCAAGCCTGCGGAGGGTGCCGAGGCAGCCGTCGATCATGGCGCAATGGATCATGGCACCGAAAAGGCGGCCCCGGACGCTGCGAAGAAATAAGGATGCGGTCCAACATTTCGTCATTGCGACCCCGGACTCGATCCGGGGGAAGCAATCCAGGGCGGTTTACGCGACTCTGGATTGCCGCGTCGCTACGCTCCTCGCAATGACGAGGTTGTGATGTCGCGCGCCTCGCGCGCCCTGACCAGCGGCGAAATCGCGCTCGCCCGCACCGTGTTCGGCGACGCAATCGCTTACGACCGCGTCCGCATCTGCCATCACAAATGGATATTCTTCCAGCCGCGCGGCGTGGTGATGGCGCCGATGGGCAGCCTCCATTTCAACCCGCATGGCGACCTGTATTGCGAAGATTTCAGCGCCGCATCCCAGCGGTTGCAGGGGCTGTTCATCCATGAAATGACGCATGTCTGGCAGGCGCAGACGCGCGGCCGCTGGTATCTGGTGCTGATGCGCCATCCCTTCGCGACCTATAGCTACAGCCTGAAGCCCGGCTGGTTGCTGGACCGTTACGGGCTGGAACAACAGGCCGAGATTGTCCGCCATTACTGGCTGCTCACCCAGGGCATGGTCGTCGGCGGCGCCCCGGGGGTCGAGGCGTATCGCGCGATATTGCCCGACGAATGGGGGGCGGCATGAGCGATTTCGAATTTATCTTCGCGCTCTACAGCCTGCTCCTCGGCCTTTCGATGGTCGAACTGCTCGGCGGGCTGGGCCGCGCGCTCGAGGTGGGCTTCGCGGCAGAGGCCGAGCGCGAGGCCTTTTCGATCGGCTGGTTGACTCCATTGCTCGCGATTTTCGTTATGCTCGACCTCCTGTCCTTCTGGAGCGCGGCGTGGACCGCGCAAGGCAGCCTGACGGTGTCGAACACGGTGCTGATGGCGGTCGCCGCCTTTGCCGCGGTCTATTTCCTTGCCGCGCGGCTGGTCTTTCCGTCGCATCCCGAAGGGTTTGCGAATCTCGACGTCCATTATTTCCGCGTCCGGCGCATCGTGCTTGGCCTGCTGCTGGTGCTGCTCGGCGCCCAGCTTGGTTTCTATCTGTCACAGCCCGATCTGGCGGCCAGTCTGGCGCGGCCGATCGCATGGATCATGACCCTCGTCCTCGTGGCGCTGATGGTGGCCGCGATGGTCGTCAAGGATCGCCGTTGGAGCATCGCGATCCTGTCGCTGCTGGTGGCGCGCTATGTCGTGATCTATCTCATCTGAACGAAGGAGACGCTCATGCCCGAAGTTCTCGACCGCTTTCGCTCCTCGACCTGGGGCTGGCTGCGCGGCACCTTGCTCGGGTGGCTGACCCTGCTCCTGTGCCTTGTCGGGGTGGGACTGCTGATCGTCCTCGTTCAGTGGATCCGCAATCTCGACACGACCTATGAACTGACCGAGGATCGGCTGATCCTGCGCAAAGGCATATTCGTCAAAAGTGTCGACGAGATCGAGCTTTACCGGGTCAAGGATGTCCGCATGGATTTCACCCTGATCAGCCAATGGGCGGGGATCGGCACGATCAGCATCGATTCGAGCGACGAGACGACGCGCGGCGGCGCGCTGGTCATGCCGCATATCGAGCGCGCGGCCGAACGGCGCGAAGAGATGCGGCGGCTGGTCGATGCCGCGCGCCAGAAACGCCGGGTGCGCGAACTCGATGTGTCGAGCGATTTGTCCTGAGAGGATAATTTCTGCTGGTCAGAATCGTAGTGTTCGATCTATGTTCCGGTCATGGATGTTGCTGCACTTGCTATTGGTCTTTTCGCTCTCCTTCTCGGAGGGCTGATTGGGTGGTTGCTCGCCGGACGTCAGGCGGGCGCACTCATGGCTGAGCGTGATGGTTTGGCGGATCGATTTAAGGTGGCCGTCACAGACCTGGCTGTTGAAGCCGAGGCCCGCAAGGCGGCAGACCTACAGCTAAGCGCGCTGATCGCGCAGCAGAAGGAGCGCGACGAGGCGCATGACGCCCAGATCGCGCAGCTCAAGGACGCGCAGGCGGCGCTCACGACGCAGTTTCGCGAGGTTGGGCAGGTGATGCTCGACGGCGCGCAAAAAGCGTTCCTCGAACGCGCTGAGGCACGCTTCAAGGAAAGCGAGGCGACGGCGGGGCAGAATCTGAAAGCGTTGCTGTCGCCCGTCCACGAGCGGCTGCAAAAATATGAGGAAGCGGTCGGCAAGGTCGAAGCCGAGCGGCGCGACGCCTTTGGCCTGCTCCACGGCCAGATCGCGGCGATGCGCGAAGGCACCGAACGCGTGTCAAGCGAGGCGGCGAAGCTGGTCAACGCGCTGCGCAATGCCCCCAAGGCGCGCGGGCGCTGGGGCGAACAACAATTGCGCAATGTGTTAGAAAGCTGCGGGCTTTCGGAGCACGCCGATTTTCAGACCGAGGTCAGCGTTAGCGACGGCGATGGCGGAAGACTTCGCCCAGATGTCGTGGTCAAGGTTCCCGGCGGGCAAAGTCTCATCATTGACGCCAAAGTTTCGCTTAACGCCTATCAGGATGCTTTTGGGGCTGTCGATGAAATCGAAAAAGTAGCGCATCTTGCTGCCCATGCGGCAGCCATGAGAGCGCATGTGAACGCTCTTGGCGCGAAGGCTTATTGGAACCAGTTCGACGACACCCCCGATTTTGTCGTGATGTTTGTCCCAGGCGAACATTTCCTCGCCGCCGCCCTCGATCAAGATCATGAGCTTTGGGATTATGCGTTCGAGCGCAAGGTGCTGCTCGCGACACCGACCAATCTGATCGCGATCGCGCGCACTGTCGCAGCGGTTTGGCGGCAAGAAAAAGTCGCCGGCCAAGCGCGAGAAATAGCGGCGCTTGGCAAAGAACTCTACGCACGAATGGCGACAATGGGGGCTCATATTGCCCGCGTCGGTCGAAATTTGGATCAGGCCTCAGGAGCCTACAACGCTTTTATTGGTAGTTTTGAGTCGCAGGTTCTCACTCAGGCTCGCCGTTTTGAAAGTCTTGATATCGAGACCGGTGACAAGGTGCTTGCTACGCCTGAGCCTGCCGAGCAAAATACCCGACAACTTACTCGAATTTCGACCGCCGAAATATCATCCGAAAAGGGCGTCGAAGCACAATTGGCCAGCAACGATCAGAAATAGGGAGAGACGCAATGAGCCCGTGACGCGCTGAAGTTAAAAATCGCAACCTTCATTCGCTGTGCCTGCGATGCAAAGATTCTTATGGAAGGTCCAACTACTTCCAATGTCGATTGCCACAAAATGGCAACAACGAAGTTTTCGGAAGCCCCATCGTATTCTCGCTGAGCAACCAGTGCGGCAATTTGGGTAGAGCCCCTCCACGTGTGGGAGAATGGCTATGTCGATGCACCACAAATATTGTGCTGAAGTCGAGCCTGACAACTGGCAGTGGTTTATTACCACGCCGGAAGGCCGATGGATCGCCGTATCTGCGCAAAAGTTTCCGAACTTCTCGGAAGCTATGCAGGCATTGAAAAGCTTTCTGAATTTGCTGAAGCCATAGGCTGATGCGCTAAGCTGCTGGCCAATTGGGGCAGGTGTTATCGCCTGCCCCATTCATTTCTAGATCACCCGCTTCAACACCGCCGTGCGCCCGTCGCTCCCCGTCAAAATCAGCGTCCCGTCGTCGGCAAAGGTCAGGCGCACCGGCGCCGCCATCAGTTTGAAGAACGCCGCCTCCTGCGTCATCCCCGCGCCGGGGCAGGCCATTTCGGTCGCCATCAGCGGCCCGGCGGTCAGCGTGCCTTCGGCTGCGCTATAGCCGCCCGAAAAGCGGTTGCAGCCTGCGCTGCCGCTGAGCCGCGCGCCGTCGAATTGCAGCGCCGTCGGGCGGTCTGCCGCGACCGCGACGCCGCCGATCGATACAAAGGTCCAGTTTGATCCCGCCAGCGTGTCGGGGGGCAAAATCGGACCGCCGCAACCATTCAGTGTCCTGCCGTCGGCGATGACGCGCACCGTGTCGGCAAAGCGGCGGTCGCTCATCCCGTCGCTGCACGGCGCGGTCTTGATCACCACCGACAGCCGCTCACCGACATAGGTGCGCCCGTTCAGCGACGGCCTTGCGCCGGGGTTGGGCACCATGATCTTGGTCGCGCCATAGTCGCCGTCATAGTTGAGCCGGTCCGGGGTGATCTCGAGCGTCCAGCCGGGTTCGGTGCCGAGCGCCAGATAGGTGGCGACGGGCGCCTCGCCGGGGCTCTGCGGCGGCGCCTCGGCCGCGGGGACGCACGCGGCGAGCGCGGGCAGGGCGAGCAGGGGCAATATGCGGGTCATCGAACCTTCTCCTCATCGCGTCATGCTGAACTTGTTTGGCGCATACAACTCTCGAGCAGATATCCGTTCCCCGGCGAAAGCCGGGGTCCAGAGCGTCATACAGCAACGCCTGTTCTTGGGGCGCCCTGGACCCCGGCTTTCGCCGGGGAACAGCGTCCCTTGTCCGGCGGGCAAGTGCGCCAAATACGTTTAGGGTAACGAAGCTACTATGGATCGGCCCACTAAGCGAAAGCGAATTGCCCTCTGCTGAACGCCATTATTTCCGCCGCTGGTTCAGCACCTCATACGCCATCACCGCGGTCGCGACCGCGGCGTTCAGGCTGTCGGCCTTGCCCAGCATCGGCATTTTCACCCGCACGTCGGCGGCGTCGGCATATTCGGGCGGCATCCCCTGCGATTCATTGCCGGTCAGGATGAAGGTCGGCGCGGCATAGCGCACCGCCTGATAATCCTGGGTGTCGTCCCCCAGCCAGGTCGCGACCAGCTGCCCCGGCCCCTGCCGCAACCAGGGCAGGAATTCATCCCAGCGCGCCTGCACCAGTTTCTGCGTAAAGATCGCCCCCATGCTCGCGCGCACCGCTTCGACCGCATAGGGATCGGTGCTCTCTTCGAGCAGGATCAGCCCGCCCGCGCCGACCGCGTCGCCGGTGCGCAGCATCGTGCCGAGATTGCCGGGATCGCGCAGCCGCTCGGCGACGAGCCAGATCGGCGCGGCGTTGCGGTCGATGTCGGCAAGGGTCGTTTTCGGTTCGGCGTAGATGCCGACGACGGTCTGCGGATTGTCCTTGCCCGACAGTTTGGACAGGATCGCAGGCGTGGTGTCGATCACCTCGCCGCCCGCCGCCAGCGTGGCGGCGACCAGCGCCGCGGTCAGCGGATGCGCGTCGCCCTCGGGCCCCAGGAACAGCCACAAAGGCAGCATCCCTGCCTCGCGCGCCTCGGTCGCGATGCGTAGTCCTTCGGCGAGGAACAGGCGTTCCTCGCGGCGGTGGCGCTTTTCGCGCAGCAACCGCATCCGCTTGACTAGCGGGTTGGACAGGCTTTCGATGGTGGTGCGGCGACCGGTCATTTCTTCTCTTTCCTGCGCCCCTGCGAAGGCAGGAGCCCATCACCGATTCTCTCGCTCGTCCGCCAACCCCCGTTTATCTCGCTACCTCGGGTGATGGGCCCCTGCCTTCGCAGGGGCGCGGTAGGTGGGCGAAAGCCGGAGCCGTCAATCCTCGCCGAAGCTGTCCTTGACCAGCCCGACCAGTTTCAGCAGCGCCGCGTCGGCGCCGTCGCCGCGGGTGTGGATGGTGATCGTGTCGCCCTTCGCGGCGCCCAGCATCATCAATCCCATGATCGACGTGCCGTTGACCCGCGACCCGCCCTTTTCGACCTCGACCGATACCGATTCGGGCAGGCGGCTGACGAAGGTGACGAATTTGGCGCTGGCGCGGGCGTGCAATCCGCGCTGGTTGGTGATTTCGACCGTTTCGGAAATTTCGCTCACGGCCCCACCCCCAGCATTTCGGAAGCGACCGAAATATATTTCTGCCCGGCTTCCTTCGCCGCGATCACCGCGGCGCGCAGTTCCATCGCTTTGCGCGCGCTTTCCAGCCGGATCAGCATCGGCAGATTGACCCCGGCTATCACTTCGGTGCGCCCCGATTCGAGCAGGCTGATCGCCAGGTTCGACGGGGTGCCGCCGAACAGGTCGGTCAGCATCACGACGCCGCGGCCTTCGTCGACCTCGCGAATCGCATCGGCGATTTCGCGGCGGCGCATCTCCATATTGTCGTTGGGGCCGATGCACACGGTCGCGACGGCGCGTTGCGGCCCGACGACATGCTCCATCGCGCGCACCATTTCCTCGGCCAGACGGCCGTGGGTGACAAGGACCATTCCCAGCAGCGGCAAGGCTTTATCGGTGGGCATGAACTGCGAGACCCTTATGTTCTTCCGCCGACGGCAGTTGCCGCCGACGGGGGCTTGCCCTCAAGCCCATCTTGCGGGGCAGAGTCAAGGTTGCGGTGGGTCAGTGCTGGCTCATATCCGGACGCGCGTAGCGTTTGGGCAACACGCGCCGCGACATGGACCGAACGATGGCGGCCCCCGGTACAGCCGAACGCGATAGTGACATAGCTTTTGCCCTCCGCGCGGTATCGCGGCAGCAACGTCAGGATCAGCTTTTCGATCTGCGCGACACTGTCTTCATAGGCGGGATCGGCCATCACATAGGCGGCGACGTCGGCGTCGAGCCCGGTGCCGGGTTTCAGCTTCGTATCCCAATGCGGGTTGCGCAGATAGCGCATGTCGAACACCAGGTCGGCGTTGCGCGGCAGTCCGCGCGCGAAGCCAAAGCTCAATATGTTGAGCACCGGTTCGTCATGATCGCTGTCGCCAAAGCGCTGGCGGATCTCCTGCTGCAAATCGTTGCTGCTGTAATTGGTGGTGTCGATGACATGCTCGGCCCAGCGGCGCAGCGGCTCCATCATCTCGCGCTCGCGCGCGATGCCGTCGGCGGCGGGGCGGTCCTCGGCCATCGGGTGGCGGCGGCGTGTCTCCGAAAAGCGGCGTTCCAGCTCGGCGCCCGCGCAATCGAGGAACAAGGTCTGGACGTCGCGCCCGCCGACCTCGCGCAGCGCCTTGATCCGTTGCACGAGCAGGGCGGGGCGAAAGCCCCGGCTGCGGCTGTCGATCCCGACCGCCAGTGGGCGCCCCGCCTCACCGCGCTTCACCGGCGCGTCGATCAGCGTTTCGAGCAGCGCGAGCGGCAGATTGTCGACAACCTCCCAGCCCAGGTCTTCAAGCACCTTGAGCACCGTGGATTTGCCCGCGCCCGACAAGCCGGTGACCAACAACAGCCGTGGTTCGGCCGCGTCCTTCATGCCCCGTTCGCTTGCCGGTCGAGCGCCAGCAGGATCTTGATCGGCGCCGAAGCCTCGAACGCCGACAGGGTCAGCGACGGCAATTCGTGCCCCGCGACCACTTCGACCGCGCGTTCGGGTGGCATGCGTTCATACCGCTCGGCCAGCCGCACCGCGAGCGCGAGCGGCACCGGCGCCGTCCACGGCTGTTCGACGATGCCCAGCCCCCGCACCTCGAGCTTGCCTGCCAGTTCGTCTGGCGGACGGCACCACAGGCGCCCGCGTTCGAACCAGATGTCGCAGCGGTCGTCGGCGACCAGTCGCGCGCCGCGATCGATCAGCCGCAGCGCCAGATCCGATTTGCCCTGCCCCGACAGGCCAAGCAGCAGGATCCCGCGGCTGCCCGCCGCGACGCAGCTCGCATGGATATTGACGATATCGGGTCGGGTCCGGCTGGGCAGCATCGGCCAAGACTTACCGGTGACAATGCTGCGCTGCAAGGCGATTGGATTCGCCCCGTCAGCCCGCGACCGCTCCGCCTTCGCTGGCGGGCAGCGTGATGAGCAGGCTGCCACCCGGCTTCGCATCGTCGCGATCCTTGGCGTTGATCGTGCCGCTATGCCCCTCGATGATCGTCCGCGCGATCGCCAGGCCCAGGCCGCTGTGGCGGCCAAAGGCCTCGCCGGGGGGGCGTTCGCTGTGGAAACGCCGGAAAATGGCTTCGCGCTGCGCCGGATCGATACCGGGACCGTCGTCGTCGACGCGGACATGCACCTCGTCACCCAGCCGGGTCGCGGCGATGCACACGAGCCCGTCCGGTGGCGAGAAACTGATCGCATTGTCGATGACATTGTCGATCGCGCGTTCCAGCCGGTGGCCATCGCCCATCACCAATGTCGTGCCTTTGCGCGGGCGGGCAAAGGCAAGCCGCGGGTGCGGGGCGTCGGCGTCGAGCCGCGCCATGCGTGCCGCCAGCATCGATTCGATCATCATCCCGACGTCGATCGGTTCGAACAGGGTGCGCGACAATTGCGCATCGACGCGGCTCGCTTCGCTGATGTCGTTGACCAGCCGGTCCAGCCGCCGGACATCCTCGTCGGCGATGGTCAGCAGCTGCGCGCGCTGCGCATCGTCCTTGACCCGCCCCAGCCCCTCAATCGCCGAACGGACCGAAGCGATCGGGTTTTTGAGCTCGTGGGTCACATCGGCGGCAAAATGCTCGCCCGCATCGATACGTTCGCGCAGCGCTTGGGTCATGTCGCTCAAGGCCCGCGCCAGCGTCCCGATCTCGTCGCGGCGGCTGGGCAGGCGCGGCACCACCACCTCGCGCGCGCGGCCCAGGCGGACGCGGACCGCGGCGCGCGCCAACCGCCGCAACGGGCGGACGATCGTGCGCGCGAGGAACAGCGACAGCAGGACCGACGTGATCAGCACGACCGCGACGACGATCGCGAGGCGGAAGCGTTCGGCGCGCACGGTGCGGGTAATGTCGCGCGCGTTGAGCGTCATCAGCACCGTCTGCGGTGCTTCCAGATCGACGACGCGTGCCGCGCTGAGCAAGGGCGTGCGTTCGGGGGCGTAGCGGAAGCGGCTGGCGGCCAGCCCGCTGCGCTGTGCCTCGACGACTTCGGGCCACGCCGCCGCCCGATCGACCGCGGGCTCCTGAAAATCGGGATAGGATGGCGCGCCCACGATCCAGTCGATGCCGCGGTCCATCGCGCGCGCCGCATCGCGCTGCCACGCCTGCAAATTGGGATCGCGCAAGGTGTAGGTGGCGGGGCCGGTGGCAAAGCTGTCCGAAATCCGCCGTCCGTCGGCGTCATAAAAGCGCAGCCGCGATTCGGTTGCGGCGGCAAATTCGTCGATCAGGGTCGCGCGCTGGTCGGGCCGTGCCGCTTCGAGCGCGCGGTCGAGCATCGCGAGCTGGTCCTTCATCACCTCGATCCGCGTATCGACCAGCCGGCTGCGATAGGTGTCGAGATAATAAAAGCCGCCCGCGAGCAGCGCGACCGCCAGGATGTTGACCGCCAGGATGCGCGTCGTCAGCGACCAGCGCGCCGACCAGACGAGCGGCGATTCCTCCTGCTCGGCGATGCTCGCATCGGGTTTGGGCGCCTCAGGCATCGTCGGCAAAGCGGTAGCCCGCTCCGTACAGCGTCGCGATGCCGTCGAATTCGGGATCGACCTCACGGAACTTGCGGCGCAGGCGTTTGATGTGGCTGTCGATCGTCCGGTCGTCGATATAGACGTCGTCCTGATAGGCGGCGTCCATCAACTGGTTGCGGCTGCGCACGATCCCGGGGCGCGCGGCCAGCGTTTCGAGGATCAGGAATTCGGTGACGGTCAGCGTCACATCCTTGCCGTCCCACGCAACCTTGTGGCGCGCCGGGTCCATGCTCAGCCGTCCACGGGTAATCGGCTCGGCGACGGGTTCGTCATCGGCGGCGGGGGCATTCTGGTTCAGCTCGACGCGGCGCAGGATCGCGCGGATGCGGGCGATCACCAGGCGCTGGGAAAAGGGTTTGGCGATATAATCGTCGGCGCCCATCGCGAGGCCGAGCGCCTCGTCGATCTCGTCGTCCTTGCTGGTCAGGAAGATCACCGGCAGCTGGCTTTTCTCGCGTAGCCGGCGCAGCAGTTCCAGCCCGTCCATCCGCGGCATCTTGATGTCGAACACGGCAAGGTCGGGCGGGTTGTCGATCAGCGGCTTCAGCGCCGCCTCGCCGTCCGAATAGACGCGCGTGACGAACCCCTCGGCCTGCAGCGCGATCGACAGGGATTGCAGGATGTTGCGGTCGTCGTCGACCAGCGCGATGGTTGCCGTCATGCTCTTTCCGTTGGCGAGGCGTGGCACAGCGCTAGCCGATCCGCGGTCGACCGACAACCGCCTCGGCTGGCCGCGCCCGCGCGCTGGAATCTTTTGACCTCCTCCCCCATCCTCGCTAACGCGACCCTTAATTTACGGAATCGGCGTCACGTCGGCACCCATGTCAATGCGGGCCTCCCCTTTTGCGCGGCAGGCTTCGCATACCTATGCAACGGGGCTGCGGCGCGATTTGGAAAGGCAAGGCTATGACGAAGGTTGTGATCGGCAATGTTGCGGTCGAAACGCAGGCGGAGGTTGCCGAGAACTGGGGCACGTCGGCGTTGATCGAGGATGCCATCCGTCATGGCGAAGGCTTGCTGGCCAAGGACGGCCCGCTGGTGGTGGCGACCGGCAAGCACACCGGGCGCAGCGCCAAGGACAAGTTCATCGTCCAGGATGGCGAGACGCGCGACACGATCTGGTGGGGCAAGACCAACGTCCCGATGACCCCCGATCATTTCGCGGCATTGAAGGCCGATTTCTTCGCGCATATGGCGGCGCGTCCGCGCCTGTTCCGCCAGCAGCTGTTCGGCGGTTCGCAGCCCGAGCACCGCGTCGCGGTGCAGGTCGTCACCGAATTCGCCTGGCACAGCCAGTTCATCCGCACCTTGCTCGTCCGCCCGACCGCCGACGAGCTGGCGGCGTTCGCGGCCGAATATACGATCATCGACCTGCCGAGCTTCCGCGCCGATCCGGCGAAGCATGGCTCGCGCACCGAGACGGTTGTCGCGGTGAATTTTACCGAAAAGCTCGTGCTGATCGGCGGCACCGCCTATGCGGGCGAAATGAAGAAGTCGGTGTTCGGCATCCTCAACTATCTGCTCCCGGTAAAGGGCGTGATGCCGATGCATTGTTCGGCGAACATGGGGCCGAACGGCGACACCGCGGTCTTTTTCGGGCTCAGCGGAACCGGCAAGACCACCTTGTCGGCTGATGCCTCGCGCACACTGATCGGCGACGACGAACATGGCTGGTCGGACACCGCGGTCTTCAATTTCGAAGGCGGCTGCTACGCCAAGATGATCCGCCTGTCGCCCGAGGCCGAGCCCGAGATTTTCGCGACCACCAAACGGTTCGGCACCGTGCTCGAAAATGTCGTGATCGATCCGGTGACCCGCGAACTCGATTTCGACGACGCGAGCCTCGCCGAGAACAGCCGTGGTTCGTACCCGATCGATTTCATTCCGAACACGTCGGAACAGAATATGGGTCCGGTGCCGCAGAACATCATCATGCTCACCGCTGATGCCTATGGCGTGCTGCCCCCGATTGCGAAACTGACCCCCGATCAGGCGATGTATCATTTCCTGTCGGGCTATACCGCGCGCGTCGCCGGCACCGAAATCGGCGTGACCGAGCCCGAGGCAACCTTCTCGACCTGCTTCGGCGCGCCGTTCATGCCGCGTCACCCGTCGGTGTATGGCAACCTGCTCAAGGAACGCATCGCCAAGGGCGGCGTCCAGTGCTGGCTGGTCAATACCGGCTGGACCGGCGGCATGGCGACGATGGACGGCATCAAGCGGATGCCGATCAAAGCGACGCGCGCGCTGCTCAATGCCGCGCTCGACGGCAGCCTGAACGACGCCGAATTCCGCAAGGATCCGAACTTCGGCTTCCTCGTGCCGGTTGCGGTTCCGGGCGTGGACAGCGCGCTGCTCGACCCGCGCGAAGCGTGGGCCGACAAGGCCGCCTATGACCGCACCGCGCAAACGCTGGTCGGCCAATTCATCGACAATTTCGCGCAATTTGCGGACCATGTCGACGAAGGCGTCCGTCAGGCGGCACCGCAGGCCGCCGTCGCCGCATAATTTGCCCGGACCTCTTCCGGGTGTCAGTTCACCCGGAAGGACCTGACCGATGACCACCGAATTTTCACCGCGCTTGTTCGAGCGCGATTCCGACATCCGCGCGATCGGCACCGGCCTGCTCGCGCGCACCCTGCCGCGCGCGGCGTGGACGCACGAGGCGCATCTCGGCGCCTGCCTCTGGCTCGTCAGCGAGCGCCCCGACATCGACATCGATGCCGAAATCGCGGGCATCATCCGCCGCTTCAACGAGAGCGTCGGCGGCGTGAACGACGACACGCAGGGCTATCACGACAGCATTACGCGAGCCTATGTCGCGGGCGTGCGGCGCTTCCTGGCGGAAACCACCAAGACCGGCCTGGCGGCGCGCGTCAATGCGATGCTGCTATCCGACGTCGGTCGCCGCGACTGGCCGCTGCGCTTCTACAGCCGCGATCTGCTGTTTTCGGTCGCGGCCCGCCGGGGGTTTGTGGAGCCGGATCTGGCGCCATTTCCCTAAACCGTCATTGCGAGCGAAGCGAAGCAATCCAGAGCAGCGCAAGGCCGCCCTGGATTGCTTCGCTTCGCTCGCAATGACGAGGCGGGGAGGGCCGAGCTACCCCTTTGTCCCCGCCACATAAGCCGCGACATTCTGCGCCAGAACATCGAGCGGCACGTTGCCGCCCTCGACCACGACATTGTTGAAATCGCGCAGGTCATATTTCGGCCCCAGCGCCGTCTGCGCCAGCCCGCGCTGGCGGACGATCTCGCTATGCCCGACTTTGTAGCCGCACGCCTGCCCGGCCCAGCTGCAATAGCGGTCGACCTCGCTCGCCACCTCGAGCGGGTTCGAGCCGTTCTCCCTGACGAAATATTCGACCCCTTGCTCGCGCGTCCAGCGCTTCGCATGCAGGCCGGTATCGACAACCAGGCGGCAGGCGCGGAACGCCAGCGACTGGAGGTAGCCGAGCCGCCCGACCTCGAAATCGTCGTACAGCCCCAGTTCGTCGGCCAGTTGCTCGGCATAAAGCGCCCAGCCCTCGCTATAGGCGTTGAACGCCAGCATCGTGCGGATCAGCGGCATCTGGTTGGCATATTCGCCCTGCCACACATGCCCCGGGATCGCCTCGTGCATCGTCAGGTCGGGCAGCGAATATTTGCTGTGCAATTCGGTGGTGCGCAGGTTGATCCAGAATTTGCCCGGGATGCTGCCGTCGATCGACCCGGCGCCGCCATAGGCGGCGGGCGCGCCGGGTTCCTCGGCCAGCGGCAGGCGCTTCACCTCGACATTGCCTTTCATCAACGTGCGGAACGCGCGCGGCAGCTCGGCGCGGATCTTGCCGAGCCAGGTCTGGATATAGGCGTGGATTTCGGCGCGTCCGGCGTCGTTGTCGGGGAATTTGAAGCGCGGATCCTTGGCCAGCGCGTTCATCCGGTCGCCGACCGAGCCTTGCGTATAGCCGAGTTTTTTCAGGATCGGGTCCATCTGCCCATGCAACGCGGCCAGCTCGTCGCGGCCCATTGCATGCACCTCGTCGGGGGTCATCCGCGTCGTGGTGCTGGCGCGCAGCCCCCAGGCGTACCATTCGTCGCCGCCCGGCCGCGCCCACATCCCCGCATCCATCGTCGCCCTGGTCCGCTGCGCCTTCAGTTCGGCGAGCTGGCGTTCGAGCGCGGGGACGACGCCGCCGCGCGTGATCGCATCGGCGCGCGGTCCCCAATTGCCCGCGATCTGACCCTCGCGCGTTCGCCGGGCCAGGCTGTCGACCAAGCCTCCGCCGGCGCGCGCGTCGGCCAGGCTCGCCTCCATCTGCTTGACCGCCTTGTCGATCAGGAAGGCGGGAGCGATCAGCCCCTGGGCCGCCGCCGCCTTCAGTCGCCCGGTCTCGCCGTCAAGTACGCCGGGATAGGCATTGAGGCGCGCCAGATAGGCTTCGGCGTCGGCGGCATTCTTGACCGGATGGTCGCTGTCGAGAAACTTCGGCACGTCCAGATACGCACCGACATTCTGGATCACGACATAGGGGGTATTGCGCCAGCCACCGACCGCGACATCGCCATAGGGCAGGGCAAAACCGTCGAGTGCGACGCCGTAGGCGCTTTCGACGACCGCCAGGCTGGTGCGCGTCTTGTGGTCGAGGCCGGTCTTGTCGAAGGCGCGAACGCGCGCGGCGTCGGCTGTCAGCATATTCGCGACGGCCGCCTGCCCCGCTGCCGATCGGTCGGACAGCTTGCCGCGTTCGGCGGCGCGCGCGCCGGTGTCGATGCCCAGCGAGGTTGCCCCTTCGGGCGACAGCGCGAGGAGATTGTCGGCGATCGACGATAGCAAGGCCTCCGCACCGGCCTGACCCGACGCGGATGGCGGCAGCGTTGCGATGGCGCCGGGATCGCGGCTGCACGCCGCCAATGCCAGGCTCGCCGCGCCGGTGCCGAGCGTCGCCAGCGTCTGGCGGCGGGTGAACGGGGTGGACAGGCTGTGATGCACGCGGCGGCTCCCTTACGACCTTGTTTCTGTTGAAACCTGTCTAGGCAGTGCGGCGGGCCGGTCAACGAAAAGGGGGCGGGAAAGCCGATGCTTGCCCGCCCCCGATCGAAATTTAAGGCATGTTCGTCAATCGGTGAGGTCGGCGGGCACCTTGCCGCCGTTCGCCGCCAGTTCGCGCATCACCGCCTTGTGCAGCCAGATGTTCATCTCGGCGCTGCCGTCGAGCTCGCCCGTATAACCAAGCTCGGTCGCCAGCTCCTTGCGGTTGGCGAGGCTCGAATCGATGCCGAGCAATTTCATCAGATCGACGATCGAGGTGCGCCAGTTCAGGTCTTTGCCGGCCGCCTCGGCGGTCAGGATCGCGTCGACATCGACCTCGGCGGGCGGCGCCGCTGCGGCGGCGGCCATCGCGCTGGTTGCGGCGTCGAGCGCGCTGCCGACCGGGTTTGGCGCGGCCGGTGCCGCGGGCTCGGCGGCGACCGCCTTCTTGCCGAAAATCGCGTCCTTGATGCTGCTGAAAATGCCCATGATTTCACTCCCACTATGACGCGGCCCGGCCCGGAACGGGCGAGTCGGTGGGCCGCAGGCTAGGACTATGCATTTGAAAATGACAGCCAAATGAACGGCTCGCCGGGGGCGCCCGCGCTGCTATAGTCGGTGCCGCGGGCGCCGCGCGATCGGCGCCGGAGTGGGAGCAAGACAGATGAACCTGACCGACATTTTGGCGCAAGCTGGCGGCATCGAATCGATGGCGAAGGATCTGGGCATTCCGCCCGCGATGGCCAAGCAGGGCGCAGAGGCGCTGCTCCCGGCGATCCTCGGCGGGTTCAAGAAACAGGCGCAGTCGGGTGGGATCGAAGGGCTGGGCGGATTGCTCGGCCAGCTTGGCGGCGGCGGTTTGCTCGATTCGGTGCTGGGGTCACAGCCGACGCCGGTCGCGCCGGGGAACGAGGTGCTCGGCCAGATTTTCGGATCGAAGGACGTCAGCCGCACCGTGGCAGGACAGGCGGCGAGCCAGACCGGACTCGATTCGGGGCTGCTCAAGAAAATGCTGCCGATCCTCGCGATGATGGTCGCGGGTTATATGGCCAAACAGGGCGGCCAGTCGGGTCAAGGTGGCGGCGGTCTGGGTGACCTGATTGGCGGCGCGCTTGGTGGCGGATCGGGCGGCGGACTCGGCGGAATGCTCGGCAATGTATTGGGCGGCGCGGTCGGCGGCGGCGCTGCACCAGCGGCGGGCGGCGGCGGGCTTGGCGGTCTGGGCAAGATGCTCGACCTCGACGGCGACGGCAATCCGCTCGATGACATCATGGGCATGGCTGGGAAATTGCGGGGGTAGCGCCCAACGGAATCCCTACCCTTCAGGGGAGGGCAGCGAGACTTGGACCGGCGTAGCCGGGCCTTTAGTCGCAGCGGGTGGGGGTGAGCGGCCTTGCGCAAACCTGACAGACCCCACCCAAACCCTCCCCTAAAGGGGAGGGCTTAATCTACGCCGCCATCAACCGCAGTTCCTCGCGGAAATCCTCGTCCACCCCGATGCGGCTTCGCATCGGGGTGACCAGACCATCGGCATCGCCGTCGCCTTCTTCGAACAGCGCACAGGCGGCATCGCCGCCGCGCGCCAGGCTGTAACGCGGCGCGACCTTGCCCGTCGGGCGAAAGCCCAGCTTGCGCAGCACCGCGCCCGACGCCGGGTTGTCGAGGAAATGCCCGGCGGTCAGCTTGGGCAGGTGCATCGCGCGCGCGATGCCCATCAACTGGCGTCCGGCTTCGGTCGCAAAGCCGAGCCCCCAATAGGGGCGCGCGATCCAATAGCCCATTTCGAGCCCGCCCTCGGGAGCCGGCGAAATGCCGCAGCCGCCGACCAGGCGCGGGGCGCCGCCGGTGCGGGCAAAGATCAGGAAGCGCGGCTGCGCGGGGTCGAGCGGTTTGCTCAGAAACTCGCGTGCTTCGCTTTCGCCATAGGGCCAGGGTGCGGTCGCCAGATTGCGGACCACCGCTTCTTCGCCGATTGCGCGCGCCAGCGCCGGGGCATCTTCCTGCCAGCCGGGCCGCAGCAACAGTCTTTCGGTACGCGCGAACATCTTTTCTAACTCCCAATTGCCGTCGCCTTGGCGCCCGATGGTGACGCTTTGACGACAGTCGTTGTAGAGGGAGATGGATGGCCCGATTTTCACGCCTGCCCGCCAAGTCGCGGAAGGCAGGCAAGAAAAAAGGGAGTCCGGGGGTGACCCGTCTCCCTCTTTTCGAACTTTGTTTCCGCTGGTGGCGGAAAGGACCGTTCCGGGTCATCCCTTGGTGGGCGACCCGTACAAAGTCGTCCGTTATTCTGCGGCTTCCGCCATCGCGTCGACCGACACATATTTGCGGCCAAGCTTGCCGTCGTGGAATCGGACATGGCCTTCGGCGGTTGCGAACAGCGTGTGGTCCTTGCCCATGCCGACGTTGACACCCGGATAGACCTTGGTGCCGCGCTGGCGCACGATGATGTTGCCGCCGATCACTTCCTGACCGCCGAACTTCTTCACGCCAAGGCGGCGGCCGGCTGAGTCGCGACCGTTGCGCGATGAACCGCCTGCTTTCTTATGTGCCATGACTGATGCTCCTTAATTCGTTTGGAGGGGCCGAGCCGCGTTGCCGCGCTCAGGCGTCCTTCTTGGGGGCTGCCTTCTTGGCAGCGGGCTTCTTGGCGGGGGCGGCCTTTTCGGCAGCTTCGGCCTTGGGAGCAGCAGCCTTCTTGGGTGCAGCTTCCTTTTTCGGTGCAGCTTCCTTGGCGGGGGCAGCCGCCTTGGCTTCGGTCGCCGGAGCGGCTTCAGCCTTCGGTGCAGCTTCCTTCTTCGGCGCGGCCTTCTTGGCTTCGCCGACGGCCAGGATGCGCAGCAGCGTCAGCGACTGGCGATGACCGTTGCGACGGCGATAGTTATGCCGACGGCGCTTCTTGAACACGATGACCTTTTCGCCGCGCGTCTGGGCGATGATTTCGGCCGAAACGACGAGGCCATCGGCGCTCTTCACTTCGCCGCCGTCACCGGCCAGCAGGACGTCGCCCAGCGACACGGTGTCGCCAGCTTCGCCGTCGATCTTTTCAACGGCGATCTTGTCTCCAGCGGCGACGCGATACTGCTTGCCGCCCGTGCGCACGATTGCGAACATGGTCTTCCATCCAATCAAAAAACTAGATCACCCGCGCTACCGATCACCCACCGAAGCAGACGATTTTTCCGGCATGCGGGAAAGTCAGCGCCACTAGCGAGCCAGGCTCGCGCTGTCAACCGCCAAATTCCGCGCTTTTCGCGCAAAAAGCGGGGCTGCGGCCGAATGACGCGGCGCTCCGCCGATTCGGTGCTTGCTGCCTTGCGTCGGCATCCATATCAGAGGCGGCGATGAAGCGCGCCCTCCTTGCCCTGTCGCTGGCTCTCGCCACCTCGCTGTCGCTGTCGGCCTGTGCCGCGGCCCAGAATACCGGCGCGCCGTCGCTCGCCAAACGGTCGGTCGAGGGGCGATTCGATGTCGCGCCGCCCGCCGTCGTCGTGACCCCGCCGGGGCCGCTGCCCGCCGATCTGGGCGGACGGCTTGCACGCTGGGAATCGGATGCCGCCGGGGCGCAGCAGGCCTTTGCCGCCGAGCGCAATGCCGCCGCGTCGCTGGTCGCCGCGGCGGCCGGGGCGCCGGTCGCCAGCGAACGGTGGGTCGTGGCCCAGCAGGCCATCTCGCGCCTTGTCGCCACCCGCGCGCCGCTCACCGCGGCGCTCGCCGATATCGACCGGCTTTATCTGGACCGCAGTGTCGAAGAGGCGATCGACGGCCTGCCCGAAATTTTCGCGCTGCGCGACCGGCTGGCGGATATGGTATCGACCCAGGATGCGGTGCTTGAGGCGATGAACGGCCAGCTGCCGGGGCAGTAGCTTCACTCTTCGTCACCCCGGACTTGATCCGGGGTCCATGCGGCCGCCGTGGTCATGGATGCCGGATCAAGTCCGGCATGACGATGACGAGTGGAGTCGGCCTATTGATTCAAACCATGTTTCTTCAGCGCATGGCGGATCTGGTCGTAACTCAGCCCCAGCGCTTCGGCCGCGACCTTCTGGTTGAAACGGCAGCGCGCCATCGTGTCGGACAGGATCTGGCGTTCATAGGCATCGACCGCGGCGCGCAGGTCGCTGACCGGGCCGACCGGCTTCGCGGACGCAGCGGGCGCGGCCTCGGTGGCGGTGGGCGATGCGGCGGCGGCGTCGGCCGGTGCCGCGGCCTTGCGCACCACCGGCTGCCAAGGGCTGGCAAAGGGATCGAAGCTCAGCGCATCGACGGGCTTGTCGCGGTCGGCCCAGCGATAAATGGCGCGTTCGATGACATTGCGTAGTTCGCGGACATTGCCCGGCCAGTCATGCCCCTCCATCGCCGCCAGCGCGCGCGGACCAAAGCCGGGCCATTCTTCCCAGTCGAGCACCGCCGCCATACGCTGGCCGAAATAGGTGGCGAGCACTTCGATATCGCCCTCGCGCGCGCGCAGCGGCGGCAGGGTGATGACCTCGAACGACAGCCGGTCGAGCAAGTCGGCGCGAAAGCGGCCCGCATCGACCAGCGCCGGCAGATGCTCGTTGGTCGCCGCGACGATGCGGACATCGACACGGATCGGGCGCGACGAACCGACGCGCGTCACCTCGCCATATTCGACCGCGCGGAGCAGCCGTTCCTGCGCCCCCATCGACATCGTCGCCAGTTCGTCGAGAAACAGGGTGCCGCCGTCGGCTTCCTCGAAGCGCCCTGCGCGGGTGCGCGTCGCGCCGGTGAAGGCGCCCGCTTCATGCCCGAACAATTCGCTCTCGATCAGCGTTTCGGGCATCGCGGCGCAGTTCAGGATGACATAAGGCCGGTCCCAGCGCGTTGACAGCCGGTGAAGCCGCTCTGCGATCAGCTCCTTGCCGGTGCCACGCTCGCCGATCACCAGCACTGGTCGGTCGAGCGAGGCGGCCAGGCTGGCACGTTCGACCGCGTCCTGAAACGCCGCCGACTGGCCGATGAATTGGGTCTCGCGCTCCATTCCCAATCATTGGCAAAAATTCCCGCTGATTGGCAAGGGAAATCGATGGCGGGAGCGATTTGCGCGCGAAGTTGCGCGGTTTTGCGTGGCTTGGTGCAATTGGCACGGTGTCTGCATTGTTGGACGTGAACCGGGACAAATTGTTCCGGTGCAGCGAAAAGCCACAGGAAGGTTCGATCATGAAGTCGATGTTTGCCCAAGCCGCCACTTTCGTGCTGAGCACGGCCGGAGCGCTGGCCATCCTCGTCGGAGCGATCGACCAGCCGCAGGTTGCGGCCAGTGCCACCGGCGTTCACGCCGGACCGCTGGTTGCCGCTGTCATGTCCCCGGCGGTCAGCGCTTTGGCCTGACCGGCACTGGTGCCGGGGCACTCTCCCCCCTTGCCCCGCCCCGGCACCAGCCTTTTTTGTTTAGAACAGACCAAGGTCTCCAGATTTCGACAGGAGTTTTTCAAATGGGTATTTTTTCACGCACCCGCGACATCATCGCCGCCAACGTCACCGACCTGCTCGACCGGGCCGAAGATCCCGAAAAGATGATCCGCCAGATCATCTTCGAGATGAACGAAACGCTCGTCGAAGTCCGCGCCTCCGCCGCCCGCACGATCGCGGACCAAAAGGAAATGCGCCGCCACATCGCCAAGCTGGAAAGCCTGCAGGACAGCTGGAAGGAAAAGGCCGAACTCGCGCTGTCGAAGGACCGCGAAGACCTGGCCACCGCGGCGCTGGTCGAAAAGCAGAAGGCCGGCGACATGGCCGAACGCCTGAAAGCGGAGATCGCCGTGCTCGACGACGCGCTCAAGGGTTATGAGGACGACATCGCCAAGCTGCAGAAGAAGCTCAGCGAAGCGCGCGCGCGCCAGTCGAACGTCTCGACCCGCCTCGAAAGCGCCGAGAACAAGTATAAGCTGCGCGAAATGACCAACGGCGACCGCGTCGAAGATGCCTTTTCGCGCTTCGACATCCTCGAACGCCGCGTCGACGAAGCCGAGGGCCGCGCCGATGCGCTGAACCTGGGCTATAAAAAGTCGCTCGACGAAGAGATCGCCGAACTCCAGGCCGCCGACAAGGTCGCCGACGAGCTCGCCGCATTGAAGGCCGCGCAGGCCAGCAAGCAATAAGGAGCCAGGCCGATGGAAGAAATCATCATCGTCCCGATCGTCATCGGAACGCTCTTCCTCGGTCTGCCCTGGCTGATCCTCCACTACATCACCAAGTGGAAACAGGCCAAGACGCTGACCGGAGAAGACGAGCAGCTGCTCGACGAATTGTACGACACCGCACGCAGGCTCGAAAGCCGGCTGCACACTGTCGAACGCATCATCAGCGCCGACCATCCCGACTTCCGCCCCGCGGTGCGTAGCGATGAGGAACTGGCGCAACTCGAAAATACCAGCCGGAGGAACTGAGATGTCTGCCAGCCGCACGAAATTCTACCTCGACAAGCAGAACGCCAAATGGAGCGGCGTCTGCGCCGGGATCGCCGATTACAGCGGTGTCGATGTCCTCTGGGTCCGCGTTGGCGCGGTGCTGCTGACGCTGATGGGGGGCTTTCCCTGGACGCTGATCGCTTACTGGATGGTCGCCTGGATGGGAACGCCGAAACCCTTCGCGCTCTATGGCTCGCGCGAGGAAGCGAAATTCTGGCAGGGGGTACGCAGCAACCCGACCGCGTCGACCCGCGACATCAAGTCGCGCTTCCGCGACATCGACCGCCGCCTGGCCGACATCGAACAATATTACACCAGCCACAACCGCCGCCTGGCCGACGAGATCGACGCGCTCCGGTAGTCCGGGGCGCCCAGCGGACGGGCTGATACGCAACAGGGAGAAGACAGATGAATTTCGGTGGTACCGGTTTCGTCCTCGCCATTATCGCATTGTCGATCGGCGGCTGGATGTTCACCACCTGGATCCGCGCCAAGCACGGCTATCCGGTTGAAAATGAATGGGGTGGCACGGTTCATCGAACCGACCCCGACGCTGATCGAAAAATCGCGCTGCTGACCGATGACAATGCCAAGCTGGCCGGCCAGGTCGGCCGTCTGGAAGAGCGGATTTCGGTGCTCGAACGCATCGCCACCGAAACCAACGGTCAGGCGGCGCAACTCGCCGACCAGATCGACCGCCTGCGCTGAGGGGAATAATCATGGACAATATGGATCTGATCAAAGTCATCGCGCCGATCGCCACCATCTTGGGGATTCTCGCGATCGGCGGCTGGATCTTCACGACCTGGCTTCGCGTCAAGAACGGTTATCCGCTCGAAAACAGCTGGGGCAAGGCGGTTTATCCCAAGAGCGGCGACGAGGCGATGGAACGCGTCAAGCTGATCAGCCAGGAAAATGCCCAACTGCGCGCCGAACTGGGTTCGGTAAAGGATCGCCTCGCGGTGGTCGAACGCATCGTCACCGATGAGGGCAGCCGACTGAGCCACGAGATCGAGGCGCTGCGGCGCCCGGCTAACTGAGGAGATACGTCATGGGTGACACGATCTGGATCCTGATCCCGCTCGCTCCCTTCCTTCTCGCCGGTTTCATCTTCTGGTCCAAGCACCAGCAAAAGATGATCGAGAAACAGTCCGAAATGACCGCCGAAAAGGCCGCCCAATATGCCGCCGCGACCGAACGGTTGGAGCAGCGGGTCCGCGTTCTCGAACGGATTGCTACCGACAAGGGAATTGACGTCGCCGACGAGATCGAAAAGCTGCGCGACGCCCCGTTGAACCGGCCCAACTGAACTGAAGCAACGATAAGAAAATACGGAAGGATCCCCCATGAACCCGTTTGAAATGGTTATCGGCATCGTCCTGATCGTTACGATCGGCAGCGTCGTCCGCGCCAAATATGGCGTCCGCCGCGACAACAAGGGCAACGAGTTTTTCGCCGCTCCCGCCGACACCGGCGAAACCAAGGCGCTGCAGGCCGAAATCCGCGCGCTCAAGGACCGCATCCAGGTGCTCGAACGCATTGCCACCGACCACAACCGCGCCGTGACGCTCGATGAGGAAATCGAGAAGTTGCGCGACCGGTCGCCCTCCTGACGACCGCGACGAAGAAGGAGCCGCACGATGGCCACCATTACGTCTGACCTTGCCTCGAACCTGATGGTCAGTGCTGTCGCGCTGACCGCGCTGACCATCATGAGCCTCGCGGCGCTGCGCGGCTGGCGCGACTGGATCCAGCTCAAGCGCGAAGAGCTTGCCGCGGGACACAGCATCGGCCACGATGCCGCGGTGCCGCACGCCGGATCGCGGATCGAGATTGCCGACCTCAAGGAACGGCTGCGCAAGCTCGAAGCGATCGCGGCGGGGGTGGATCTTTGAGCCTTGATAAACCCGTATCGTCATTGCGAGCGTAGCGAAGCAATCCAGAGCGCGCGTAAACCGCTCTGGATTGCTTCGCTACGCTCGCAATGACGATGTGTGACAGCCGCACCCTTTCCCCATCGCCTCAAATCTGCCAGTGCCGCCGCCATGCGCAGCCTGACCGACATCCACGACGAATATGACTTTCTCGACGGCGACGATCGCTATCGCCTGCTGATCGAGCTTGGCCGCACCCTCGAACCGATGCCCGACGCGCTCAAGACCGACGCCACGCTCGTGCGCGGCTGTTCGGCCAGCGTGTGGGTCTATCCGGTGCCGCGGCAGGACGGCCGCCTGCACTTCCTGGCCGACAGCAACGCCGCGATTACCAAAGGCATCGTCGCGCTCGTCCTCGCCGCGGTGCAGGACAAGCCCGCCGCCGAGGTCGCCGCGATGGACGTTGGCGCCGCGCTCGCGCCCTTCGACCTCACCCGCCAGCTGTCGTCGAACCGCACCCAGGGCGTCCCCAATATGATCGCGCTGGTCCAGGACACCGCGAGGCGCATCGCCGCGGGCTGATCGCGGCACGCCGCGGACGCGCGGCGCCACCTTTGCAGCGGACATGAAAAAGGGCGCGGGAGTTGCCTCCCGCGCCCTTGTTTCGTGTTGGTCTGCGGTGCGATCAGAACTCGTACGACACGCCGACCTTCAGGCGCCACACCGACGACGACACGTTGATGCCATTGTCGGAATCAAAGGTGGCGAGGCCAGTGGCGTTGGTAAAGATGTAACGGCCCTGGGCGTCGACACCGCTGACGGTGGCGATATCCTGGCGACCCGCGAAATCGCGGCGACGCTGCACGTTCCAGTCCTGATCGAGGAAGTTCAGGAAGTTGTCCATCGTCGCATACAGCTTGATCTTGTCCTTCCGGCCGAACAGGTGGCCCGGCCCGGGCAGTTCCTGCGACAAGGACAGATCGACGTCGAAATACCAGTCGTTCGAACAGGTGTTGCGTTCGATCGTCCGACCCAGATATTTGCTGGCGCAACCAAGGTTGCTCGCGAAGTCGGCGACCGTCTGCGCAACGCCGGCCGTCGACGACGGCGAGACGTTCGGATCGTTGGCACCCGTCGGGATATAGAGCAGCGCGTTTTCGGTCCCCGACGCGTTGTCGTTGAACACCGACCCGCCGCTGAAGGTCAGGCTGTACGGACGGCCCGATCGTGCGATAAAGGTGATCCCGAGGCGCGTGCCCAGATCTTCGAAGAAGGTTTCTTCGAACGACGTCGACAGCGAGAAATTGTGCTTGCTGTTGTAGAAGCCACGCGACGCAGCCGGGTTCTGGCGGTCGAAGGCCGCGGTCAGATCGTAGTTCGACCCGGCGGTCGAGTTGTACATATTCCGCCGGTCCTGCGAATCCGAGTAGGAGTAGCCGAAGCTGAAGTAGGCCGAACCACCCTCGGTGATGATGCCGCCGTCGAAATTCTTCGACAACAGGATCGACGCCGAATGGCTGCGGAAGCTGCCGCCGTTGGTCAGCATCAGTTCGTCTTCGCGCGCCGTGGTAAAGCAGGGTGCGGTCACGCCGGTGAAAATCGGGGTCGGCGTGATGTCGGTCAAGCGGGCGTTACAGCCGGCGTTCAGCGGGTCGATCGTCGTGTAGAGCGGACGCCCGTCGATCGCAAAGCCCGCCAGGCCACGGCGAATGTCGGGAACCTGCGTCAGGTCGACGATCGTGTAGGCGTCGCGATATTTGCTGTAGATATAGTCGAGATTGAGGTTCCAGCCGCTGAAGAAGCCGCTCGGGGCGAAATTCAGTTCCGACGAGAATCCGATGTTGGCGCGCAGCACCGACGGGATCTTGATGTCGGGATCGATCGACTGGGTAAAGCCCTGGCTGGCCGACGCGGTCGCCGACGCGGCCTGCTGGAAGCAGGTGGGAACGCCGGTGAACTGACCGTTGACGACGACGTCGATCTGCCCGGTGGGGCAGCCTGCGGCTTGCGTCGAACCCAGAGCGAAGGCGCTGCCGTCGTTCTGGAACGCGTTGCCGAACCACACCAGCGGATCGCCGCCGGAGAAGATGCCGACCCCGGCGCGCAGCTGGGCGCGGCTAAACACCGCGAAATCGTTCATGTCATAGGTCAGCGCCAGGCGCGGCATGACGATCGGTGCCAGGTTGCTGAACCCGGTCGTGTTGGTGATGCCATAGCGACGCTGGAAGACCGGGTTATAGTCGGGCTGGCCGCCCGAATACCAATCGACGCGGACGCCCGCCACCGCGCTCAGCGCGTCGGTGACCTGCCATTCGTCTTGCGCGAAGACCGAATAGAGGTTGCGCGTGAATTGCGCCGCGGCGCTGTTGATGTCGCCGGTGGCGGTGACGTTGCCGAACGCGCCTTCGGTGGCGCCGCTGACGACGTTGGCAGGCGTCGTGCTCGTCTGGTTGTTGCCCGTACCCGGCGACAGCAGGCCGGCCTGCAGGTCGGCGAGGTTGCGGAACACCAGGGTGCCGGTCGCATTCTGGACGAACAGGTTGAACAGGTTGGCGCGGTTCAGTTCGGCGCCGATCTTCAGCGTATGGTTGCCGAAATCGAGCTTGCCGACCGCACGATATTGATCGATTTCGGTCTTCAGGTCGTTGGCCGACCGCGACGTGCCGGGGCCGGCCAGGACGGCGCCGTCGATACCCGTCGGGTTGTCGATGCCGACGACGATGCGCGGGATCGGGCTGCCCGACTGGGCTTCGCCGCCGCCGACCGGATCCTGCAGATCCTGCACTTCCGAACGCGAATAGCGCAGTTCGGTCGAGAAAATGTCGCTCCACTGCGAATAGAGACGGCCCGAATAATAGTTCGACTTGGTGCCGCTGAGGTAGAAGGTGTTGAGACCCACAGCCTGCGGCGAGGTGCCGGTGAACAGGTCGTCGGCGCGGATGACCGATTCTTCGAGGCGCTGATAGGTGGCTTCGAAGCGATGGTCGTCGTTGATCTGCCAGTCGAGGCGGCCGAAGTAGCGGTCGTTCTTGAACGGACGGCTGGTAACCAGCGGACCGGTGTCGATGCCATAGACGCTGCTCAGCACGTTCGAGATCGCGTTGAACTGGTCGACGCTGATCCCGGTCTGCGGGTTGGCGTAACCGGCGCCGGTCGGGCCGTCATCCTGCGACTGGCCGGCTTCCTGATGCTCATAGGCACCAAAGATGAACAGGCGGTCCTTGATGATCGGGCCGCCAGCCCACACGCCCCAGCGCTTTTCGGGTTCGATCGGCGCGACGGGACGTCCCTTGACGCTGTCGCCGCGCAGGTCGGCATCCGAATATTCGAAGAAGCCGCCGAAGCGATAATCGTTGGTCCCCGATTTGGTGACGACGTTGATCGCGCAGCCGGTGAACTGGCCATAATCGACATCGAACGGCGCGAACTGGACCTGCGTTTCGCGGATACCGTCATAGGGCAGGGGGGTCGAGCTGCGCGACGAGAAGCCGGTGTCGTTCAGACCGTAAACGTCGCCCTGGCTGATGCCGTCGACTGTAAAGGCGTTGCCGCGATCGTTGCCGCCCAGGCACGAGATGCGATCGACGCCCGAACCGCCATCGTCGCGGTCAAGGCTGACGCGCGGATCGATGCGGATGATGTCACGCACGTCGCGGTTGAAGCTCGGCGCGTTGGCCAGAACTTCGGCGGTGAAGCTGGTGCCTGGGCCGACGGCCAGCTGGCTGACGCGAACGCGGCTGCCGGTCACGACGATTTCGCCGCCGCCGGTCGACAGCGCGAAGGTGAGCGAGGTGTTGCCCTGCAATGTGGTGTACACATCGCCGAGCGACTGGCCTTCATAGGCGCCGGCATTGGCCGACACGCTGTACGGACCACCCGTGGTCAGGCCGCTGGCGCTGAAGCGGCCGTCGGCGCCGGTGGTGATCGTGCGCGCGGCGCCGGTGCGGGTGTCGGTGATGACGACCGTCGCGCCGCCGATCGGCGCGCCGTTGTCGTCGTTGACCTGACCCTCGATGCCGGTGGTGATCTGCTGCGCCTGCGCCGGCGCCGCAACAATGGTCGCGACGCTGATCGCCATCAGACTGGCGGCAATCGAGTAACGAAGTTTCATGGATGTCCCCTTTGGTGATGTCATTCGACAGGCGCGCGAAATCGGGGCGCGCAAGTTCTGCGAGCGCCCCTGAAGCCCGCATGTGGCACGATTGTGACAGCAATTGTGACAGCGCAAGCGGCGCGCGGCGAAAGCTGGAGCCAAAGGTCAAAAAATCGCGAATTTGCGTAAAAGGCCGTGATTTATCCACAGGCTCGGTTGCGTTTTTCCCGGCAACTGTTGCTGCAATGCAACAATTTTCACGCGGCGCCGCGGTCGAGTCGCGCCCGATTGCCGTTGATTACCGCGCGGCGGGCAGCGGCCCCAGATTGACCACCGCAATCGCGGCGGCGGTGCGCGCAAGCATCTCCGGCGTCGGCGGCGAGGGCATCGTCGCGCGAATCTTGATCAGCCAGTCGCCGCGCCGGACAACATAATATCCGGTCTTCAGGCTGCGCTCGCCCAGCCGCCCGTCGAACCAGCCGCTGTGCAGGCCGTCGGCCCGCTTGGCCATGCCCTCCGGCATCAACGCCGGGGTCGCGGCAAAGCTTTTGGTGATCGCCCTGACGATATCGTCGGCGGTTTCCGCGATCGTCCAGTCGCCCGCCGGATAGGCATAAATGTCGACCCACGCGTCGCCTTCGCCGCCGCCCTTGACCGTATAATTGACCGAGACATCGCCGGGGCCGAACACGGTGACCTTGCGCGCCGGCATGTCGCCGATGCTGCTGGGAAAGACATAGCCCGATCCGACGTGGCGAAACCGTTCGCCATCGCGCTGGACGTCAGCCGAATCGACGACTTCGGCGACCGGCGTGACCACCGGCTCGGCGTGGACTGGCGCAGCGACGAAAAGGGCGATCCCGGCGGCGAAGGCCAGCGGCAGCGCCCGGCGCATCAGGCGGCGTCGCCCGCCGCTTCCTTTGCCTTGTCGGCATAAACGCGCACCGGATCCTTGCGGCCTTCGACGACATCCTTGTCGACGACGATCTCGACCACGTCGGTCAGGTCGGGCAGGTCGAACATCGTGTCGAGCAGGATCGCCTCGACGATCGAGCGCAGCCCGCGCGCGCCGGTCTTGCGTTCGATCGCCTTCTTGGCGACCGCGACCAGCGCATCGTCGGTAAAGGTCAGCACGACCTCTTCCAGATCGAACAGCTTGCGATACTGCTTCACCAGCGCGTTCTTGGGCTCGCCCAAAATCTTGACCAGCGCGTCGATGTCGAGATCCTCGAGCGTCGCGATGACCGGCAGGCGGCCGACAAATTCGGGGATCAGGCCGAATTTCAGCAGATCCTCGGGCTCGATATTCTTCAGCACCTCGCCGGTGCGGCGCTCGTCGGGACCGGCGACATGCGCGCCGAAACCGATCGACTTGCCTTGCAGGCGATCGCCGATGATCTTTTCGAGGCCCGAAAACGCACCGCCGGCGATGAACAGGATGTTCGTGGTGTCGACCTGCAGGAATTCCTGCTGCGGATGCTTGCGGCCGCCTTGCGGCGGAACGCTCGCGGTCGTGCCTTCCATCAGCTTGAGCAGCGCCTGCTGGACGCCTTCGCCCGACACGTCGCGGGTGATCGACGGGTTTTCGGCCTTGCGCGAGATTTTATCGATCTCGTCGATATAGACGATGCCGCGCTGTGCCTTTTCGACATTATAGTCGGACGACTGGAGCAGTTTCAGGATGATATTCTCGACATCCTCGCCGACATAACCCGCCTCGGTCAGCGTCGTCGCGTCGGCCATCGTGAAGGGCACGTCGAGGAAACGCGCGAGCGTCTGCGCCAGCAAAGTCTTGCCGCTGCCGGTCGGGCCGACGAGCAGGATGTTCGACTTGGCCAGTTCGACATCGTCACCGCGGCCGCTGTTCGCCAGACGCTTGTAATGATTGTGCACCGCGACCGACAGCACGCGCTTGGCGGTGTTCTGGCCGATGACATAGGCGTCGAGATGCTGGCAGATTTCCAGCGGCGTCGGCACCGCGCCGTCCTTGCGCGCGGCGACCCCGCCCTTGATCTCTTCGCGGATGATGTCGTTGCACAGCTCGACACATTCGTCGCAAATGAACACGGTCGGTCCGGCAATCAGTTTGCGGACTTCGTGCTGCGACTTGCCGCAGAAGGAGCAGTAAAGAGTGCTCTTGCTGTCCGAGCCGCTCAATTTCGTCATAAAACTTCCTTTGGCAGGCGCCGAAATGGCGGTGCCGTCCTTATCCTAGCCCGCGGTCACCCAATTACAATATGGCAATTGGGTGACATCGCGGCAATGTCCCGCCTAGCGCCAAGGCACCAAACGGGCGTCAACAAATGCGGTTAAGCCTTTGCGGGCCGGTGCCGCAATCCGATCGGCTCAGGGCGTCGGGCCTTCGCTGATGTCCTTCGGCGCGTCGTCGCCGGGCACGCCCGGGCGGCGGTCGTAAACCTGATCGACGATGCCGAACGCCTTGGCTTCGTCGGCCTCCAGAAAGGTATCGCGGTCCATCGCCTTTTCGATGTCTTTCAGCGACTTGCCGGTATATTTCACATACAGGTCGTTCATCCGCTTTTTGATACGCAGGATTTCCTTGGCCTGAATCTCGATGTCCGACGCCATGCCGCGAGCGCCGCCCGACGGCTGGTGGATCATCACGCGGGCATTGGTCAGCGCGACGCGCATCCCGGGTTCGCCCGCGGCGAGCAGGAAGCTGCCCATCGACGCGGCCTGGCCGATGCAGACGGTGCCGACGCGCGGGCGGATATATTGCATCGTGTCGTGGATCGCCATGCCCGCGGTGACGACGCCGCCCGGCGAGTTGATGTACATCCAGATGTCCTTTTTCGGATTTTCCGATTCGAGGAACAGCAGCTGGGCGGTGATCAGCGACGCCATATTATCCTCGACCTCGCCGGTGACGAAGATGATCCGTTCGCGCAGCAAGCGGGAAAAAATGTCAAAGCTGCGTTCGCCGCGGCTCGTCTGTTCGACGACGACGGGGACAAGAGCGGCGAGCGGGTCGATCATTGGGAATGCGTCCTTATGTTTCTGGAGCGCCGCGCCGAGAACCGGCGGGCTGGCCCCTCCGTCACCTACATCGTCGCCAAGCGAGAGGGTTTCAAGGGGGCAAAAGAAAGGGGCGGGAAAGTCCCGCCCCGATCGGTTTGCCGGATTTCGGATCAGTCGCCGGTGCCGGGTTCGGGCGAAAACAGCGTTTCGAACTTGCCTTCGACGCCCTTATATTCGTCGGCGTCGGCGGGGCTTTCTTTCTTCACCGTGATGTTCGGCCATTCGGCGCTGAACTTGGTGTTCACTTCCAGCCATTTTTCGAGGCCGCTTTCGGTGTCGGGCAGGATCGCCTCGGCGGGGCATTCGGGCTCGCACACGCCGCAATCGATGCATTCATTGGGGTTGATGACGAGCATATTCTCGCCCTCGTAGAAACAGTCGACGGGGCACACTTCGACGCAGTCCATATATTTGCACCGGACGCAGGCATCGGTGACGACATAGGTCATGGTTTCAGGCTCCCTCAGATGACGGCACCCGGGCCGTCAGGCTCTCTCTCGGCTCGCCTCTATGCCGCCGGGCGGCGGTGCGTCAACGCCTAGCGAGCAGTTGCGAATCACTCTCACTGCTTAGGGTCGGACGCGCGTTTGGCCTGCAAAGAATTTTCATCGCCGCCGATAGCCGGGGGGACACCGGGGTCCGCCGCGGGATCGAGACTTTGGTAACAGGCGCGCGCCTCGGCGGCGGGGCCCCGCCGCGTTGGCAGCACGAGCAGCCGCACCACCTCGATGCGCTCACCGACGGGCAGCACCAAAGTCTGCCCGACGTGCACCGCGCACGACGACCGCATGATCCGCCGCCCGTCAAGCCGGATATGGCCCGCCGCGACGATCGCCTGCGCCACGCTGCGCGAACGCGCAAAACGCAGGAACCAGAGCAGCTTGTCGAGCCGAATGCTGCCCGCGGCGCCGGGTGTCCGCATCAGTCCTTGCGGCTTTCGGCGAGCAGCGCCGCAAGCCCCGCGAACGGGCTGTTGGGCGAAGGGTTGCGCCGCGCCGATCGATCGGGATGCGGCGGGCGCGCGGGGTCGGCGCGCGGTTTGTCGGCCCGCGGCTGGCCCGGCGCGCCGCGTTGGCCTTTGGCGTGATGGACCGGCGGGCGCCGCAGGTCGCCGTTGGTCGCGGCGCGCGGCGGCGCATCGGCGGCTTTGCGCGGTGGCTTGCGGCGCGGGTGCTTGTCGGCCTTGCGCAGCCCCGACCAGCGCCAGCGGTGCAGCGCGGGGTCGCCGACGCCGCGGAAACCGAAGCTGCCGAGCAGCCCGCGCCGCGTTTCTTCGTCGAGGCCGAGCGAGGTGGCGAGCGCGGGGTCGATGACAAAGCCCGGCGGCGGCGCGGCGGCGACCCCCTCGGCCTCGTCGCCCGCGCCATGATCGTCGTGGTGATCATCGGCGCGGCCCGCGATCGGCGCGGTCGGCGGCGCCGATGCCTGCATCCGCGCGGCATGCGCCTGCCGCGCCAGCTTTTCGGCCATGTCGATGCGCAGCCAGCCGGTGGCGCAGCGGCGAAAGCCCGCGATCGTCAGCCCGGCGTGGCTGCCCGTCTTTTGCAGCACCGCGCCGTGCGGGGGCAGCGCCGGCACCGGCGACCCCTGCTGCGCCGCGGTCAGCGCCGCGCGCCAGCGCACCGCTTCGGGCTTCAGCAGCGTCGGGTGAAAAATATCGAGCGACCCGATGGTCAGGCCAAGCTTGCGCAGCTGCGGCCGCTCGTCCGGGGCGAGTGCGGCCAGCTGATCCTCGACCGCGGCGCGGCCGATCATCCCGCTGTTATCGGTCAGCGCGGCGAGCAGCGCGCGCACCCGCGGCGGGGTGAACAGATCGCCCGCGGCTTCGCCCATCGCGGCGAGCGGCGCGGCGTGGCGCGCCAGTTGCTGCGCGACAAAACGCTGCAACCGCTCGGCAATCGCCTGCACCTGCACAGGTTCCAGCCGCCGCAGCGAGGGGTCGACCTGGATCGACGGCTGGACAAGCGTCGGTCCTTTGGCGAGCGTCGCGATGGCGTGGCCGTGCCACGCGAGCCGCGGCGCGGCGCCCGGGTCGCTGACCAGCGACAGGGCGCTGTCGTCGCCCTCGGCGAGCGCGGCGGCGCGGCGCGCGAGTTCGGCGCGCAGATGTTTTTCGGCAGCGGCGAGCAGCATGCGGTGGTCGCTTGCCTTGGCGACCGGATCGACCTTGAACTGAAAGCCCTTGAGCGTCCCGATCGGCTCGCCATCGACCGCAACGGTGCCGTCGGGTCCGACCGCGACCGGCAGCGCCGCATTACGCTGGCCCGCGTCGCGCAGCAGCAGCGCGAGGCGGCGATCGACAAAACGCTGCGCGAGCGCCGCGTGCAGCGCGTCGGACAATCGCGATTCGAGCGCCTGCGCCTGTTCGGTCCACCCGGCCGCGCCGGCGATCCAGTCGCCGCGCTGCGCGATGAAGCACAAGGTCCGCACCGCGGCGATGCGGCTCGCGAGCTGATCGATGTCGCCCTCGACATCGTTGAGCTTCGCCAGTCGCTTCGCGAACCAGTCGGGGTCGATCATCCCGTCGCCGCTGGTCCGCCATTGCCACAGTTTGAAGATCGTCCGGCTGTGATGCTCGGCGCCCAATTGTTCGAAATCGGGCAGCCCGCAAATGTCCCACAATCGCTGGACCGCATCGAAATCGCCGCCGCGCGCGCGCACTTCCATGTCACCGGCCAGATGCTTGAGCACCGCGATGTCGACCGCTTCGGGGGCCGGGCGCAGCACCGGCTGCGTCGGCGGCTGCGCCAGGTCGGACAGGAGTTGGTCGAGCGAGCCGAAGCGCGGGGTTGGATTGCGCCAGAACAGGCTGGGCAGCGGCGGGAAATGATGCCCCTCGATCGCCGCGACTTCCTCCGGGGTAAAGCCGCCCTGCGGCAGCCCGACGGTGCCGAAACTGCCGTCCTGCTGATGCCGCCCGGCGCGCCCGGCGATCTGCGCCATTTCGGCGATCGTCAGGCGGCGGAGGCGCCGCCCGTCGAATTTCTGCAAGCTGGCAAAGGCGACATGCTGGACGTCGAGGTTCAGCCCCATGCCGATCGCGTCGGTGGCGACCAGATAATCGACCTCACCCGCTTCGAACATCGCGACCTGGGCGTTGCGCGTCCGCGGGCTGAGCGCGCCCATCACCACCGCCGCGCCGCCCGAAAAGCGGCGCAGCATTTCGGCGATCGCATAGACTTCCTCGGCCGAAAAGGCGACGATTGCCGACCGTTTGGGCAGCCGCGACAGCTTCGACGTGCCCGCATAGCTCAGCGTAGAAAAGCGCGGGCGGGTGACGATCTCGGCTTCGGGAACCAGGTTCTTCACCAGGGTGCGGATGCTCGCCGACCCCAGGATCATCGTTTCTTCGCGGCCGCGTGCGCGCAGCAGGCGGTCGGTAAAGACGTGGCCGCGCTCGGGATCGGCACCAAGCTGCGCCTCGTCGATGCCGACAAAGGCGACATCACGCTCGATGGGCAGCGCCTCCATCGTCCCGAGCAGGTAGCGCGCGTCGGGCGGGATGATCCGTTCTTCGCCGGTCACCAGCGCGACTTGGCGCTCGCCCTTGATCGCGGCGACGCGATCGTAAACCTCGCGCGCCAGCAAGCGGAGCGGAAAGCCGATCATGCCGCTCGAATGGGCGGTCAGGCGCTCGACCGCCAAATGGGTTTTGCCGGTGTTGGTGGGGCCAAGGACAGCCTTGACCGGCTGGGAAGAGGATGACGTCATTTTCTTGCGGTCCAAGCTGGCATGGCCGCGGGCATGGCGCAACAACGGATCGCTAAAGTGAAGCAGTTTTCCTCCCCCTTGATGGGGGAGGCAGCGAGACTTGCCAGCTTGCTGGCTTAGTCGCAGCGGTGGGGGTGCGCTCTCGGCCTGAAGCGACGGCGCAAGGACGCGCCATCACCCCCATCCAACTTCGCCTAGCCGCTTCTCGGCAAGGCTGCGTATCCTTCCCCCATCAAGGGGGAAGGTTTGGCGGTGCGCCTTGCATCATATCCCACCCCCGCCACGACTGGCCGCAACCCACGGCGGCGCAACCGCCATTAAATTGACTTTAACGACCTTTCTTTACAGACAGGCGGCCGAAATATCATTCGGCGGCCGGGTTATGGGAGGCCCGTCGAGGGGGGTTGCGGTTTGTTTCAGCGTCACGAACCCATCGCGGGGATGTCCGGCAATGCGGCCGCCCTTACGATGTCGCAGACGATCCCGCTGCGGCGGGCCGAGTCGGATTCGGACGCGCTCGGCTGGCGCGACCGGCTGGCGCAGCTCGATCTGGTTCCCGACCTTGGCGACAATATCGGGTCGGCCGAATGGTGGCGCGGGCTTGCGACATTAACCCTGCTGTGCGGCACCGCGATCGCTACTTTCCCGGGAATTCAGCCGCTTAGCGTCGGCGGCGCCCCGGCCCTCGACACCGCCGATTTCAACGAGGCGCGCGCCCAGATGATCGTGCCGCTCGCGCTCGGCGGCGACACCGGGCGGCATATGGCGGCAACCGATGCCGTCCGCCCGCTGACCCAGACCCCCGAACGCCCGCAGATCGAACTCACCGCCACCCTGGGCAGCGGCGACAGCTTTGCCCGCCTGCTCGAACGATCGGGCGTCGGCGGCGGCGAGGCGCAGGCGCTGGCGAATCAGGTGGCGAGTGCGGTGCCGCTCGCCGACATCGCGCCGGGGACGCGGATCGACCTGATCCTCGGCCGCCGCGCCGCGCGCACCATGCCGCGCCCGGTCGATGCGCTGGCGATGCGCGCGCGGTTCGACCTGCGCATCGAAATGGAGCGCGAGGGCGACCGGCTGGTGATGCGGCGGATTCCGATCGCGGTCGACAATACCCCGCTGCGCATCCGCGGCCGCGTCGGCGACAGCCTATACCGTTCGGCGCGCGCCGCCGGGGCGCCCGCGGCGGCGATCCAATCCTATCTGCGCGTCATCGGCCGCCAGATTTCGGTCGGCAGCGATATTCGCGCCAATGACGAATATGACATCATCGTCGATTACCGCCGCGCCGAAACCGGCGAGGCCGAGACTGGCAAGCTGCTCTATGCCGGGCTGGTCCGCGGCGGCAAGCCGAAGCTGTCGATGCTCGAATGGAATGTCGACGGCCGGGTGCAATGGTTCGAAGCGTCGGGCGTCGGCGAACAGCGCGGCGGCATGGCGCGGCCGACCAATGGCCGGATCACCTCGACCTTTGGCATGCGCCGCCACCCGATCCTCGGTTATCGGCGGATGCACAGCGGTATCGATTTCGGCGGCGGTTATGGCGCGCCCATCTACGCGGTTTCCGACGGGGTCGTATCGATCGCCGGGCGTCACGGCGGCTATGGCAATTTCGTCAAGTTGAACCACGGCAACGGCCTTGGCACCGGCTATGGCCATATGAGCCGCATCGCGGTGCGCCCCGGCCAGCGGGTGGGTCGCGGCCAGGTGATCGGCTATATCGGCTCGACCGGCCTGTCGACCGGCCCGCATCTGCACTATGAACTCTATCGCAACGGCCGCGCGGTGAACCCGTCGTCGGTGACCTTCGTCACCCGCGCGCTGCTCGAGGGCAGGGCGCTCGCCGATTTCCGCGCCCGCATCCGCTCGCTGACCGCCATCGCTCCCGGCGCCGCCCTGGCGCCGATCGCGCCGAAACAGATCGAGGGACCGAAACTCGGCAGCCTTGCCGATGTGGCGTCGAAACGGGCGGAAGGCGGGATTTAGCCGATTTTCCTCCCCCTTGATGGGGGAGGCAGCGAAACTTGCCAGCTTGCTGGCTTAGTGTAGCGGTGGGGGTGCGCTCTCGGCCTGCGACAACGGTGCAAGAACGCACCATCACCCCCATCCAACTTCGCCTAGCCGCTTCGCGGCAAGGCTGCGTATCCTTCCCCCAACAAGGGGGAAGGGACCAAGCCATCCCAATATCCATTTGCCCCGCGCCCGCACCCGGCTATGCACGCGGCATGACCCACGCCGCGTTTCCCGACCTGCGCCTGCGCCGCACCCGCCGCACCGGCTGGAGCCGCGCGATGGTGCGCGAGACGGTGCTGGGGCCGTCGAACCTGATCTGGCCGCTGTTCGTCTGCGACGGATCGGACACCGAGGAACCCATCACCAGCCTGCCCGGCGTGTCGCGCTGGTCGATCGACCATATCGTCGACCGCGCCCGCGAAGCCGTCGCCGCGGGCATACCCTGTCTCGCGCTCTTTCCTTATACGCCGGCCGATCGGCGCAGCATCGACGGCGCCGAGGCGCTCAACCCCGACAATCTGATGTGCCGCGCCACCGCCGCGATCAAACAGGCGCTGGGCGACGACATCGGGGTGCTCACCGACGTCGCGCTCGATCCCTATACCAGCCACGGGCAGGACGGGCTGATTGGCGATACGGGCTATGTCCTCAACGACGAAACCGTCGATGTGCTGGTCGGACAGGCGCTGAATCAGGCGCGCGCCGGGGCCGACATCATCGCCCCCAGCGACATGATGGACGGCCGCATCGGCGCGATCCGCGCCGCGCTGGAGGCCGAAGGTTTCGGCCATGTCCAGATCATGAGCTACGCCGCCAAATATGCCTCGGCCTTTTACGGCCCGTTCCGCGACGCGGTCGGTTCGCGCGGGTTGCTGAAGGGCGACAAGAAAACCTATCAGATGGACCCCGCCAACGCCGAAGAGGCGCTGCGCGAGGTGGCACAGGATCTGGCCGAGGGCGCCGACAGCGTGATGGTCAAGCCGGGGCTGCCCTATCTCGACATCGTCCGCGCGGTGAAGGACAATTTTGCGGTGCCGGTCTATGCGTATCAGGTGTCGGGCGAATATGCGATGATCGAAGCCGCGGTGGCGGCCGGCGCCGGCGACCGCGACGCGCTGGTGCTGGAAACGCTGCTGGCGTTCCGCCGCGCCGGGGCATCGGGGGTCTTGAGCTATCACGCGCTGCACGCGGCGCGGTTGCTGAACGAATGATCGGATAGGGGTGGGCTTTTTATGACTGCGTTACCGCGGCGCTGGCTGTTTGTGCTGACCATATTGGTCGGCAGTTTCCTGCTCTTTCAGGTCCAGCCGATGGTGGCGCGGATGGTGCTGCCCAAACTTGGCGGCGCGCCCGCGGTGTGGAACAGCGCGATGCTGGTCTATCAGGCGTTGCTGCTCGGCGGCTATGCCTATGCCCATTGGCTCGGCCGCTTCACGGTGCAGCGGCAGGCGGTGATCCATGTCGTGCTGTTTCTGGTCGCCGCGCTGTGGCTGCCGATCAGTATCGCGCAAATCGCGCCGCCCGGCCCGGGGCAGGAGGCTTTGTGGGTGCCGCTGCTGCTGCTCGCCTCGATCGGTCCCGTATTCTTCGTGGTGTCGGCGCAGGCGCCGTTGATGCAGCGCTGGTTCGCCGCTGACTCCCGCGCGGGCGACCCTTATTATCTCTATGCCGCGTCGAACCTCGGCAGCTTTGCCGGGCTGATCAGCTATCCGGCGCTGGTCGAACCCAGCCTGCCGCTGGCGGCGCAAAGCTGGGGGTGGACCGCGGGTTATGCGCTGCTCGTCCTGCTGGTCGCGGCCTGCGCCGCGGCGCGCTGGCATGGCCGCGTCGCCGACGCCGCCGGTGACGCTTCCGCCGGGGCCGACGAACCGCGCCCGACGTGGCGGCGCCAGCTGCACTGGCTGCTGATCGCGGCGGTGCCGTCGGGGCTGATGCTGTCGACGACGACGCATCTCACCACCGACATCGTCGCAATGCCTTTGCTGTGGGTGTTGCCGCTCGGCCTCTATCTGTTCAGTTTTGTGATCGCCTTTTCGACATTCGACCGGCTGGTCCAGATCATCACGCTGATCGCGCCGGTGGTGCTGCTCGCGGTCGGCGGGCTCGGACTGATGAGTTCGGGGATCGGGTCGATGCTGGTCGCGATGGCCAGCCTGGCGATGCTGTTTGTCGTGGCGACCGCGCTGCACGGCTATCTTTATCATCTGCGCCCCGCGCCGCAGCACCTGACGCTTTTCTACCTCGTCATGTCGGCGGGCGGGGTGCTCGGCGGGCTGTTCGCGGCGCTGTTCGCGCCGCTGATCTTCGACTGGGTCTATGAACATCCGTTGCTGATCCTCGCCGCCGCGATGCTGCTGCCGCTCCCGGCGCTGTTGCCGTGGGACCAGTGGCTAAAGCTCAATGATCGCGCGGTGCGGCTGGCGCTCCTCCTGTTCATCGCGCTCGCCATCTTCGCCGCCCAGCACATGACCGGCGAATGGACCGGCCGGCTCGACAGCGTGGCGGTGTGGGGCGCCGCGGTGTTTGCGATCGGTATCTTGGTGATCCGATGGCGCTGGGCCTTTGTCACCGTGCTGGCGTTGCTGATGCTCGGCCTTGGCGGCTGGAGCACGATCATGGAAAGCTTTTCGGACGCGCGCGTCCGCAGCTATTTCGGGGTCTATACCGTCACCGACTATCCGCAGCAGCAACAGCGCCGGCTGGCGCATGGCACGACGCTGCACGGGTTGCAGCGCACCGATCCGGCGCACCGCCGCGAACCGACGACCTATTACGGGCCGCAGTCGGGGGTCGGGCTGACACTCGCCAGGGCGGGGGCGCTCGCCGGACCCGATGCGTCGATCGGCATCGTCGGGCTGGGGGCGGGGACGCTCGCCTGCTATCGCCGTCCCGGCCAGCAATGGACGATTTTCGAGATCGATCCGGTGATGGTCGATATCGCCCGCGATCCCAAAAAATTCACCTTCCTGTCCGATTGCGCCGGCGACACCCCGATCGTGATCGGCGATGCGCGTCTGAAAATCGCCGAGCAGCCCGCGGCGCGCTTCGACATTTTGGTCATCGACGCCTTTTCGTCCGACGCGATCCCGCTGCACTTGCTGACCAGCGAAGCGATCGGCATCTACAAACGCGCGCTGAAGCCCGACGGGGTGCTGCTGATCCATATCTCGAACCGCTTTTTCGGGCTGGAACCGGTGCTGGCGACGGAGGCAAAGGCGCGCGGTTGGTCGAGCGCGATCCGCATGGATCCGGGGCCGGTGGGCGACGAGCTCGGCGACCTGACCGGGTCGAACTGGGTGGCGCTGACCGCGACGCCGCAACGGATGCAGCAGCTCACCGGCGGCCTCCGGCCGCGCGGCGACGCCGCGCGCGACGGCGCCTGGGTGCCGCTGAACGCCCGCCCGGGGTTCGAGCGCTGGACCGACGATTATGCGTCGACGCTGCCCGTCCTGATCTGGAAAAACATCATCGGGAACCGCGACGAATGACCAACCGCGACATCAGCATCATCAGCATCAATGGCAAGACGCCGCAGATCGACCCCAGCGCCTTCCTCGCGCCGGGGTGCCGGATCATCGGCGACGTGACGATCGGACCCGACGTCAGCATCTGGTATAATTGCGTGCTGCGCGCCGATGTCAGCCGGATCGTGATCGGCGCGCGCTCGAATATCCAGGACGGCAGCATCGTTCATTGCGACGGACCGATGCCGCACCGGCCCGACGGCTTTCCGACGATCATCGGCGAAGATGTGCTGATCGGCCACCTCGCGATGGTCCACGGCTGCACGCTGGCGGACCGGGCGTTCGTCGGGCTGAAGGCGACGGTGATGAACGGGTGCCGGATCGGCAGCGACGCGATGCTCGCCGCGGGGGCGCTGCTCACCGAGAACAAGGAAATCCCGGCCCGCGAACTCTGGGCCGGAACGCCGGCGCGGCGGGTGCGCGAGATCGACGATGCGCAGGCCGCGGGCATGCAGCTGGGCGTCGCGCATTATGTGATGAACGGGCGGCTGCACAAGGCGGCGATGGAGGGGTAAACGGTTATCCCCTCCCGCTTGCGGGAGGGGCAGCGAGACTTGCGAGCTTGCTCGCTAGTCGCAGCGGGGTGGGCAGGCGCAACGTTGCTGACCCACCCCTAACCCCTCCCGTTTGCGGGAGGGGGACATAAAAAAGGGCGCCCCAATCTCTCGGGAGCGCCCTTTCTTTTGGAACCGCTGTCCTCAGCTTAGCTGAAGTTCACCATCGCATAGAGCATCGGGATCGACAGCAAGGTGTTGGTGCGCGAAAAAATCATCGCGGTCTTGGCGGCCTTCGCCTTGGTCGCATCGTCGGCCTCGACGATGCCCAGCGCCTTTTTCTGGTTCGGCCAGATCACGAACCACACGTTGAACGCCATGATCAGGCCCAGCCACATGCCGACCCCGATCAGCTTGTAGGGATCCTGCAAGCCCAGCGCGGGGACCAGATATTTGGCGTGGCCCGCGATCGCAACGCCCAGCAGCACGGTGATCAGCGCCGCCCAGCGGAACCAGAACAGCGCGGCAGGCGCGATATGCTTGCCGACCGCGGGTTTCAGTTCGGCCGGGATTTTCGGCATCGTCGGGATCTGGACGAAGTTGAAATAGTAAAGCAGGCCGATCCACAGCACGCCAAAAAAGGTGTGCAGCCAGCGCATGACCACATTGGCGGCTGCTACCCCGCTATCGAAACTAGGGCCGTTCAGGCCGAGCATCAGGACGATCGCGAGCACCAGGCCCGCGCCCAGCACCGCGTGCAGATTGCCGAAAAATTTATCCATATTCATTCCCCCTCATTGACCCGGCAGGGCCGCGACCCCGAACCGATGCCGCCCGCTATGCCAGCGTCGGGGGCGGGACTCAACTTTTGTCGGTTGCTGCCTCGTCGGGAACCGCCAGCCCGTTCTTCAGCATCACCGGCACCTGGGTCAGCGTGAACAGGAACGACAGGGCGGTGATCCCCCACACCTTGACCGTCAGCCACAGGTCGAAACTCATCTGCTTCGCCTGGATCATTTCGTACATCATATGATTGGCAATACCGAGCGCGGCAAAGAACAGCCCCCAGTTGCGCGACAGCAGCAACCAGCCGCGGTCGGTCAAACCCTCGAGCGCCGATTGCAGCAGATATTTCAGCATCGGTTTGCCGAACCACCAACCACCCAGCAGCATCGCCGCAAAGGCGCCATAGATGATCGTCGGCTTCATCACGATGAAACGCTCGTCGTGGAACCATATGGTCAGCGCCCCGAACCCGATGACCAGGATGCTCGACATCCACAGCATCGGCGAAATCTTGCCCAGCTTCCACTTCGATACCGCCATCGCGATGACGATCGCGACCATGAAGGCGACGGTGCCTTTGATCGCGGCGGCGGTTGCGGCGAACGCGCCTTCGCCGCCCGACGAGAATTTATAGGCAAGGAAAAAGACGAGCAGCGGCCCGAAATCGATCACGAAATTCAGCCAGCCATGTTTGGCGGGCGGCGCCGCCGGAATAGCTTCGGGGCCGGTCGGCGGCACGTCGATGGGGGAGGCGGTCATCGGATATTTCCTGCGATAATGGCGGCGATCTCGTCCGCATCGAACGGGCGAAGGTCATCGATGGTTTCGCCGATGCCGATCGCGTGAATGGGAAGCCCGTGGCGTTCGGCCGCCGAAACAAGCACCCCGCCGCGCGCGGTGCCGTCGAGCTTGGTCATCACGAGGCCCGTGACCCCCGCAACCTCGCGGAACACGTCGATCTGCGCCAGCGCATTCTGCCCCGTCGTCGCATCGAGGACGAGCACGACATCGTGCGGCGCGGCCGGATTGAGACGTCCGAGCACGCGCTTGATCTTCGCCAGCTCGTCCATCAGCTCGCGCTTGTTCTGCAATCGCCCCGCAGTGTCGACGATCAGCACGTCGATCCCGGTCGCAGTCGCCTGTTTGACCGCGTCGAACACGATCCCCGCGCTGTCGCCGCCCTCGGGCCCCGCCATGATCGGCACGCCCAGCCGCTCGGCCCACACCTTCAGCTGGCCGATCGCCGCGGCGCGAAACGTGTCGCCCGCGACCAGCATCACGCCATAATCCTGTTCCTGGAACAGATGCGCCAGCTTGGCGATCGTCGTCGTCTTGCCCGACCCGTTGACCCCGATCACCAGGATGACCTGCGGGCGCGGAAAGGCGTCGATGTCGAGCGGCTCGGCGACCGGGCGCAACACCGCGGCGATTTCCTCGGCGACGATCTTGCGCAATTCCTCGACCCCGCCGGCGACCGCATCGCGCCGCGCCGCCAGCCGCTCGCGGATGCGGCCGGCCATTGCGGGGCCCAGGTCGGCGGTGATCAACGCTTCCTCGATCCGGTCGAGATCATCCTCGTCGAGCCGCGCCTTGCCGGTCAGCCCCGCCAGATTTTCGCCGAGTCGCTCCGACGTCCGCTTGAACCCGCCGAGCAGTCGGTCGCTCCAGCTTTGCCCGCTCATGCCGCCTGCTCCGTGGCGGTCAGCCGGTCACCCTCGCGCCCCCCGATGCGAACCGGGATGATCGTTCCGGCAGCGGCAGGCGCGGTCAGTGCCAGCGCGGCAAAATTTTCGGCATGCCCGCTCAGCCCGTCGCGCTCGACCAGCATCGTCGCGGTGCGGCCGACCTGCGCATCGAGCCATGCATGGCGCCGCCGCATATTGGATGCCCGCAATATGGCGGCGCGGTCGCGCGCCACCGTGCGCCCGACCTGCGGCATGCGCGCCGCAGCGGTCCCGGCGCGCGCGCTGTACGGAAAGATATGGCCAAAGACGATGTCGCAATCGTCGATCAGGGCCAGCGAATTGGCGAACATCTTGTCATCCTCGGTCGGAAATCCGGCGATCAGGTCGGCGCCGATCGCAATCTCGGGGCGTGCGGTTTTGAGCCGGGCGACGAGCGCGACGGCATCGGCGCGGCGGTGGCGGCGCTTCATGCGGGTCAGCACCATATCGTCGCCCGCCTGCAACGACAGGTGGACATGCGGCATGATGCGCGTTTCCTGCGTCAGCAGCGCGAACAGCGCATCGTCGATGCGGTTCGGGTCGAGCGACGACAGGCGCAGGCGCGCGATCGGCAGCGCGAGCAGTGCCTCGACCAGCGCCGCCAGGCTGGCACCGCTGTCGTCACCATAGCTCGCCAGATCGACCCCGGTCAGGACGATTTCGCGCTGGCCGCGATCCAGGGCGATGCGCGCCGAATCCAACACCGCTTCGACAGTGGCCGACCGCGCCGTCCCGCGCGCCATCACCGTCGCGCAAAAGGTGCAGCTGTGCGAGCACCCCGTCTGCACGCCCAGGAAGGCGCGGGCATGGTCGGCGCCCGACAGGGCGGGGGCGTAAGGCAAACTGCGCCCCTGCGAAGGCAGGGGCCCATCACCGACGCTCTCGTCTTGCCGTCGTCGTTCGTTTGATGGTGTGGCGGCGGGTGATGGACCCCCGCCTTCGCGGGGGAACGGGGAAGGATTGGGAAGATAGCTTTCAACCAACCCCTTCACGTCATTCCGCACCACCCGCGCGCCCATGTCGGCGAACCGCTGCGCCTCCAATTCGGCCGCGCACCCGGTCACGACAACATCGACCCCCGGCCGCTCGCGCAGCGCCCGCCGCACCGCTTGCCGTGCCTGGCGCACGGCTTCGTCGGTCACCGCGCAGCTGTTGAAGACGATCGTGTCGCGCGCACCCGCGTCGCGCACCGCGGCGCGGATCGCTTCGCCCTCGGCGATATTCAGCCGGCATCCGAAATTGACGACGTCCAGCCCGCCGTCCACCACCGCACCGCTCATCCGAACTGCGCCCAGTCGGTCTCGCCCTCATACACCCGCGTCGCCGCGCCGCTCATCACGATCGGCTCGCCCGGCGCCCAGCGGATGATCAGGTCGCCGCCGGGCAGCGCGACAGTGACCGGCGATTGCACCAGCCCGGCGCGGATCGCCGCAACCGCGGTGGCACACGCGCCGGTGCCGCACGCGTGGGTCAACCCGACCCCGCGTTCCCACACGCGCAGCTGCAACTGGTTGTCGCCATCCAGGCTGGCGACATTGACGTTGACGCGTTCGGGGAACAGCGGGTCGGTTTCGATCCGCGGGCCCAGCTCGTCGAGCGCCACTGCGTCGGCCTCGGGCACGAAAAAGACGATGTGCGGATTGCCGACATTGACCGCGGCGCCATGCTCCAGCTCGTCCCACGCCACCGGCATGTCGCGGGTGTCCATCGGCATCGCCAGCGGAATGAGTTCCCAGTCGAACGATGGTTCGCCCAGCGTGACTTCGGCGCCGCCGTCGGCCGGGGTGACGCGCAGCATGCCGCCCAATGTTTCGATCACCGCCGGCTGGCCGATCAGCGTGGCGACACAGCGCGTCGCATTGCCGCACGCCTCGACTTCGCCGCCGTCGGCGTTGAAGATGCGCATCCGGACATCGGCCTTGGTCGACGGTTCGAGCAGGATCAGCTGGTCGCACCCGATGCCGTGGCGCCGGTCGGCAATCGCATGCGCGCGCGCCGGGGTCATCTCGACCGCATTCGCGCGCGCGTCGATGACGACAAAATCATTGCCCAGCCCGTGCATCTTGGTGAAGCGGTCCGCCATAGTCCGCGCATGTAAGGGGGCAGGGCAGGGAAGTCTAGCGAGGCATATCGACCTTCCCCCTTGATGGGGGAAGGATACGCAGCCTTGCCGCGACGCGGCTAGGCGAAGTTGGATGGGGGGTGAGGGTGCGTCCTTGCACCGTCATCTCAGGCCGAAAGCGCACCCCCTCCGCTGCGACTAAGCCAGCAAGCTGGCAAGTCTCGCTGCCTCCCCCATCAAGGGGGAGGGGGGAAGATCAGGCGGTCTTGCGCAGCGGTTCGGCACCCTCGGCGTCGGATCCGGTATCGGGGCTCGTCGGCGGCAGCATCGGTGCGCGGAGCAGCCCGCGGTCGGCGAGCAGGCGTTCGGTATCGGTCGCCGATGCGGCGCGGCCGAAATACCAGCCCTGACCCTTGGCACAGCCCAGCCGGGTCAGTTCGATCGCGGTCGCCTCGTCCTCGACCCCTTCGGCGGTGATCGGCATCGCCAGGCTTTCGCCCAGCCGCACGATCGCGACGACGATCGCCTGCGCATCGGGGCTGCCGCGCATCGCGGCGACAAAGCTGCGGTCGATCTTGATCCGGTCGAATGGCAGCGCGCGCAGGTGCGACAGCGAAGAGTAACCGGTGCCGAAATCGTCGAGGCTCAGCGACACGCCCTGATTCTTCAGGCTGGTAACGATCGAGCGGACGAGCGGCAGATTCTCGAACAACGAGCTTTCGGTAATTTCCACTTCGAGCTGGCTCGCGGGGAAACCCGTTTCGACGAGCAATTTGGTCAGCTTCTGGCTGAACCACGGATCCTTCAGCTGCTGCGGCGAGATATTGACCGCCAGCAGGATCGACGGATCCCAGCGCTTGGCCAGCTCCATCGCATGGCGGATGACCTGCAGCGACAATTCGCCGATCAGCCCGCTTTCCTCGGCCACCGGGATGAAGCGTTCGGGCGGGATCAGGCCGAATTCGGGCGATTCCCAGCGCATCAACATTTCAAAGCCGATCAGGCGGCCGCTGGCGATGTCGACCTGCGGTTCGAAATGCGGCACGAACTCGCCGCGCGGCATGCCCTCGCGGATGCCGGTTTCGATCTGGTTGCGCACCTGCACCGCCATCTCCATGCCGGGTTCGAACCAGCAGAACCGGTTCCGTCCTTCGTCCTTGCAATGATACATCGCGATATCGGCCTGACGGACCATGGTTTCCATCGTCACGCTGGCGTCGTCGGCAAGCGAGATGCCCAGCGAGGCGCCGATGCGGATCTGCTGGCCGTCGTGGGTGACCGAGTTTTCGAGTGCAGCGACCAGTTCGGCGGCGAGCGCATCGATGTTCGCGCGCCCGGCGGGTTCGAAGGCCAGCATCGCGACAAATTCGTCGCCGCCCAGCCGCGCCTTGGTCGCATTGGGCGGCAGGATCGCCGAAATGCGGTCGGCCGCAACCTGCAGCACGCGGTCGCCCGCGGCGTGGCCGTGGATGTCGTTGACGGTCTTGAAATGGTCGAGGTCGAGTAGGAACAGCGCGACCTGCCGCTTGTCCGCGATCGCGTCGACGATCTGCTGCTGGCCGGTCGCCAGCAGCGAACGGCGATTGAGAAAGCCGGTCAGCGGATCGGTATCGGCCAGATAGCGCGCGCGCTGTTCGGCCTCGGTGCGTTCGCGGATTTCGCGGTTGAGATCTTCATAACGGCGCCAGCCGAACAGGATCAGCGCGACGTTGAGCACCATCGCGGCGGCGAGTGCGCGGTCGGGGCCGCCGCCCATACCGATCAGCGTATGGACGACCGCCTGCATGACCGTGCTGCCCGTTCCGACGAACAGCAGGATCGCGGCGACCACGATGCCGCCCGCCACGATGTCGCGTTTGGCGCTTTCGCTGCGATCGGGCTGTTGCGGCGTTTCTACCATATGAATTTTCCCCACCATCGCCGCCACAATGCACGCAAAGCGGTGAAATTTGGGTTAAGCGAGAGCGCGCGGGCGCAGCTTGCCTTCGCGCGCCGCATTGTGTATTGGCGCCCCGTTCGGCCGCATCTTGCGACCGGGCATATCGATGTCCGCGACGGAATTCATGTCCACGGATAACCGCTGGTTGGCGAGGTTTCGCTCACCGGCGTGTTTTGCGTTGCGGGCGTCGGAAGCAAGGATTTGGCTGTGTTCGATAGTCTGAGCAACCGGCTTGGCGATGTTTTCGGGAAGCTCCGCGGTCGCGGTGCGCTGACCGAGGCCGACGTGCGCGCCGCGATGCGCGAAGTGCGAATCGCCCTGCTCGAAGCGGACGTCGCACTGCCCGTCGTGCGCAGCTTCGTCGATCAGGTCACCGACCTCGCGATCGGCCAGAATGTCCTGCGTTCGGTCACCCCGGGGCAGCAGGTCGTCAAGATCGTCAGTGACGCGCTGACCGAAATGCTCGGGTCCGAAACTGCCGAGCTCGACCTTGCCGTCACCCCGCCCGCGGTCATCATGATGGTCGGTCTGCAGGGGTCGGGTAAGACCACGACCACCGCCAAGATCGCCAAGCGGTTGAAGGAAAAAGAGCGCAAAAAGGTGCTGATGGCGTCGCTCGACGTCAATCGCCCCGCCGCGCAGGAACAGCTCGCCGTCCTCGGCACCCAGATCGACGTCGCGACCTTGCCCATCGTCGCGGGCCAGCAGCCGGTCGAGATCGCCCAGCGCGCGATGCAGGCGGCGAAGCTTCAGGGCTTCGACGTCCTGATGCTCGACACCGCGGGCCGCCTCCACGTCGATCAGCAACTGATGGACGAGATGCAGGCGGTGTCGCGCGCCTCGGCGCCGACCGAAACGCTGCTCGTCGTCGACAGCCTGACCGGGCAGGACGCGGTGCAGGTTGCGCAGCGCTTCAGCGATCAGGTGCCGCTCACCGGCGTCGTGCTGACCCGCATGGACGGCGATGCGCGCGGCGGTGCGGCGCTGTCGATGCGCGCGGTGACCGGCAAGCCGATCAAGTTCGCCGGCACCGGCGAAAAGCTCGACGGGCTCGAACTCTTCCAGCCCTCGCGCATCGCGGGTCGCATCCTCGGCATGGGCGACGTCGTCAGCCTCGTCGAACGCGCCGCCGAAACGATCCAGGCCGACGAGGCCGAGGCGATGGCGGCGAAGATGGCCAAGGGCCAGTTCGACCTCAACGACCTGCGCACCCAATTGAACCAGATGCGCCGCATGGGCGGCCTCGGGGCGCTCGCGGGGATGATCCCCGGGATCAAAAAGGCGCAGGCGCAGATGGCGGCGGGCGCCGCCGACGACAAGATGCTGATCCATTTCGACGCGATCATGGGGTCGATGACCCCGAAGGAACGTGCGAAGCCCGAAATCCTGACCGCGAAGCGCAAGATCCGCATCGCCAATGGATCGGGCACGACCGTGCAACAGGTCAACAAGGTGCTGAAAATGCATCAGGAAATGGCCGGCGCGATGAAGAAGATCCGCAAGATGGGCGGGCTCAAGGGCCTGGGCGCGCTGTTCGGCAAGGGCGGCGGCATTCCCGGCATGGGCGGAATGGGCGGCGGTATGCCCGGCCTTGGCGGTGGCGGCTCGATCCCACCCGAGCTCGCAAATTTTATGAATAAAAAGAAGTAATTAAACCCGAATTTCAGTTTACAGACAAAAGGAAAATATCATGGCTACCTCCATTCGCCTCGCCCGCGGCGGTTCGAAAAAGCGTCCTTATTACAAGATCGTCGTTGCTGACTCGCGCAGCCCGCGCGACGGCCGCTTCATCGAACGCATCGGCAGCTACAACCCGCTGCTCGCCAAGGACAATCCCGAGCGCGTCAAGCTCGACGCCGACCGCGCGAAGCATTGGCTGAGCGTTGGCGCCCAGCCGAGCGACCGCGTCGCCCGCTTCCTCGACGCCGCGGGTGTTCAGGAACGCGCTGCGCGCAACAACCCGAACAAGGCGGTCCCGGGTGAAAAGGCCAAGGAACGCGCCGAAGAAAAGGCCCAGAAGATCGCTGACGCCGCAGAAGCCGCAGCCGCAGCTGCCGCCGCTCCGGCCCCCGAACCCGAAGCGGTCGAAGAAGCCGCTCCGGAAGTGGCCGCCGAAGAAGCGCCCGTTGCCGAAGAAACTGCCGCTCCCGAAGCGGCTGAATCGGATTCGACCGGTTCGGTGAAGAGCGAAGCGACCGCCGAAGCGGTGGCCGAAGCCGTTGCCGACGAAACCCCGGCTGACGCGACCGCCGACGATGCGACCGCGATGGCCGAACAGGCTGCCGAGGGCGGCCCGGCCGAGGAAGCTCCGGCTGCTCCCGCCGCCGAAGAAGCTGCCGCCGAAGCGGCGCCCGCTGAAGAAGCTGGCGAAGAAGAAGCCAAGGCCTAAACCTTGGCCCGTACCGACCGCCCCGTCACCTTGGCCGCCATCGCCGGCGCGCATGGGGTGCGGGGCGAGGTGCGCCTGAAATTGTTCGGCGAAGGCGCGGAAGCTCTCCGCGCCTTTTCCGTTTTCGACGCAGGCGATCGCCAGCTCACCCTGAAATCGGTGCGTCCGGCCAATCAGGGTGCGGTCGCGACCTTCGCCGAAATCGCCGACCGCAGCGGCGCCGAGTCGCTGCGCGGGACCGTGCTGACGGTGCCACGCTCGGCGCTGCCGCCGCTCGCCGAGGGCGAATATTATCACCATGATCTGCTCGGCCTGCCGTGCGTCTCGACCGACGGCAGCGCGATCGGCGAAGTCGTCGCGATCGACAATTTCGGCGCCGGCGATATCCTTGAAATCGCCAAGTCCGACGGCAAACGCTTCATGGTGCCGATGAATGCGCGCGCGGTGCCGACATGGAATGATGGCGGCGTGACCATCGACGCCGCGTTCGTCGAATAACGACGGCTTTGGGGTGGGAAGCGGCCATTTCCTGATCCTCCCCGGAACGGGGAGGTGGCAGCCCGCAGGGCTGACGGAGGGGTCGAAACCTCGCGCCATGACGCACCGTCGCGGCCCCTCCACCCCCGCTTCGCGGCGGTCCCCCTCCCCGTTCCGGGGAGGAACTTTATGGCAGCTATCGGTCGCTTGTCGCCAATCGCGCAGTCGAACGTCAATCGCCCGTAAAGCGTGAAGGATGCCGGATAACCCTAGCTCATCGCAATCGCTACGATCATTCCGCTAGTACATAGCGCCATCATCAAATGGGTCATGACAGAAACCCAAAACGGCAGCGGATCATCGGTGCGCTTTACCGTATTCGGCCGCCAGTAGGAGATGCCGGTCACAAGTGATGCCAACGATGTTCCGAAGGCCGGTATTGCGACGGCCCCCAAGGGCGACAACAGCGAGAAACTGCATCGCGAGTACCCTTGATCAAAAAATCCGGCATAATCATTACTGGCGATATAGTGCTTCAGGGCCCTTCCCGCGCCCGAACGCACCACCTTTTTGAACCCGGCAGCCCCCAACCTACCGCCGCTTCGCCTTCCACGCCCGCACTGCCGCCATCGTCTTTTCCACATGCGCTTGCGGTTTGCTGTCGGTGTAGCGCATCAGGATCGTGCCGTTCGGCGCGATCACAAAGGAGGTGCGGTTCGACAGCCGGGTTCCGTCGGGGCGCTGCATCACCGCATCGTAGCGCGCCGCGACGGCCGCGCCGGGGTCCGCCGCCACCGCAAATTTGTCGCGGCACTCGGATTTCGAAAATTCGGCGACGCGTTCGATATTGCCTGCGGTCACGCCGACGACGCGCGCGCCCAGCTTGTTGAAATCGTCGCTTGCTTCGGCGAACAGGTGCGCCTCCATCGTACAGCCGGGCGTGAAGGCGGCGGGGAAGAAGTACAGCACGACCGGCCCCTTCTTCAGCATCTGGCTCAGCGACAGGCTGAACGGTTTGCCCGCCAATGCGGCGGTCAGTTTGAAATCGGGCGCCTTTGCCCCCTGCTGGAGCGCGGCGATGCCGTGCGCGGGCAGCACCGTCAGCGACAGACCCAGCCCCGCCGCCATCGCAAGTTTCATCAGCATTTTCATGTGCGGCCTCCGGTTCGAACCACGGGCTGGTCCGGCAAGCGCCCCTTATTATCGCTTTGAGGGCCAACCGCAATCTTGCGCTTCGAACGCGCGCACCGATTGACCGCACCGGGCAATCGGCGCAGCATCGCGGCATGACCATCTCCATCACCCCCAGCGGCCAGGCCTGCGGCGCCCGCATCACCGGCGTCGACCTGACCCGGCCGCTCGACGCCGCCACGGTCGCCGAAATTCGCGCCGCCTGGCTCGACCATCACGTCCTTGCCTTTCCCGATCAAAAGCTGAGCGACGATGATCTGGAGCGTTTCACCCAATATTTCGGTGGCTTTGGCGACGATCCCTTCATCCGCCCGATCCCCGGCCGCGATCATGTCATCGCGGTCAGGCGCCGCGCCGACGAGACCGCGCCGCTGTTCGCCGAAAACTGGCACAGCGACTGGAGCTTCCAGCCGCGGCCGCCCGCGGGCACCTGTCTGTACGGGATCACCATCCCGCCGGTCGGCGGCAACACCGAATTTGCCAACCAGCACGCCGCGCTCGACGCGATGCCCGCCGAATTGCGTTCACGGATCGAAGGCCTGCAGGCTGTCCACAGCGCCCGCGCGGGCTATGCACCATCGGGCATGTATGGTGCGAACGACAAGAACCGCAGCATGGATATCCGCTCAGGCGACGAGGCGCTGGAAACCCAGCTCCACCCCTTCGTCCGCGCGCATCCCGAAACCGGCCGTCTTGGCCTGTTCGGCTGCGCGGGCTATATCATCGGCTTCGACGATCTGGACGATGCCGAGGCGCTGCCGCTGCTCTACGAATTGATCCAGTGGCAGGGACGCGAGGAGTTTCGCTACAGCCATGTCTGGGAGCCCGACATGCTGATCCTTTGGGACAACCGCTCGCTGCTCCACCGCGCCACCGGCGGCTACGACGGGTATGACCGGTTGCTGCATCGCACGACGATCGCGGCGTGGGATGGGTGAGTGGTCGATCTAAACTCCTCTTCCCTTGAGGGAGAGGATAGCGCAGCTTGCTCCGAAAGGAGCTAGCGAAGCTTGGTGAGGGGGTGGGACGCGCGCGGGCGTAGCCCCCTCTCAACCGCGGCTAGGCAGCAAGCTGCCAAGCCTTCGTATCTCTCCCTCAAGGGGAGAGAGGAAGAACATGCTACGGCAGCTTCGTCTTCGCCAGCACACTCACCACGCCCCAGGCAATCAGCGCCTGCCCGCCGAAATACAGCGGCCACACCAGCCACATGGTCACATCCTTGCTCAGCGCCCCGCCTTCCCCGGCAAAGATGAACAGGTCGCTGGCGAGAAACATCATCGCGCCAACGCCGGTGCGATAGCGCGGAAAGCGGCTGGTCCACGCCGTTGCCGCCATGATCGCGACGCCGCCGGTATAGGCGATCGCCGCGCCCATCAGCGCCGCTTCCGCGCCGCGCGTCAGCCCCCAGGCGATGAGCAGCGCCAGCGGCACCAGCATCCATGCCAGCAGCTTTTGTGACGGGGTCAGACTGGCCCGCCGGTTGCGCAAATAGAGGATGATCGCGATCAGATGCCCCGTCGCAAACGCCGCCGCGCCCGCCAGCATCCCGACCGCATCGAGCAACCAGTCGCCCAGCGCGCCGAACGCCAGCACCGCTGCGATCAGTTTGCCGTCGCCGCCGCGCGCATTGATTGCCGCCCAGATCGCGAGCAGCCCGACCCCCGACGCTTTCCACGCCCAGATCGCCGGGCCATCGAGCCGCATATACACCGCCGCGAAATAGCTGATGCCGGCGACCAGTGCCGCCAGCCACAGCCAGCGCCCGCGATCCCAACCCTGCTCACCCATGCCCCGCCCCTTTGCATCTTGCCCGCAACGCGCCTAGTGCGCGGCAGATTGGTCGCAAGTCAACGGATAGGGTAAATGGCGAAATACGACGTGCACATCATCGGCGGCGGCCTCGCCGGATCCGAAGCCGCCTGGCAGCTCGCCGAGGCCGGCTATCGCGTCCGCCTGTCGGAGATGCGCGGCGCCAATATGCCGGACGGGGGCGACATGACCCCGGCGCACCAAGGCGACACGCTGGCCGAAATGGTGTGTTCGAACAGCTTTCGCAGCGACGACGGCGACAGCAACGCCGTCGGCCTGCTCCACCGCGAGATGCGGACATTGGGCTCGATCATCATGCGCGAGGCCGACGCGACCAAGGTCCCCGCGGGATCGGCGCTCGCGGTCGACCGCGATCTCTTTTCGGGCGGCGTTACCCGCGCCCTCGAAAACCATCCCAATGTCACCATCGTCCGCGAACGCATCGACACGTTGCCCGGGGAAGGCCTGACCATCGTCGCCACCGGCCCGCTCACCGCTCCCGGTCTGGCCGACAGCATCGGTGCCGCGACGGGCAAGGACGCGCTCGCCTTTTTCGATGCCATCGCCCCGATCGTCTACCGCGACAGCGTCGATATGGACATCGCGTGGATGGCCAGCCGCTGGGACAAGGTCGGGCCGATCGGCGACGGCAAGGATTATATCAACTGCCCGATGGACAAGGACCAGTATCATGCGTTCGTCCAGGGGTTGGTCGACGGCGACAAGACCGAATTCAAGGAATGGGAGACGAGCACCCCCTATTTCGAAGGCTGCATGCCGATCGAAGTGATGGCCGAACGCGGCCCCGAGACGCTGCGCTTCGGCCCGATGAAGGGCGTCGGCCTCGATAATCCGCGCACCGGCCGCTGGCCCTACGCGGTGGTTCAGCTGCGCCAGGACAATGCGCTCGGCACGCTGTGGAACATGGTCGGCTTCCAGACCAAGCTGAAACATGCCGCGCAGGTCGAGCTGTTCCGCACCATCCCCGGCCTCGAAAAGGCCGAGTTTGCGCGTCTCGGCGGACTGCATCGCAACAGCTTCATCCGCTCGCCCGAATTGCTCGATGCGCAGCTGCGCCTGAAATCGGCGCCGCATATCCGGTTCGCGGGCCAGATCACCGGCTGCGAAGGCTATGTCGAAAGCGCCGCGATCGGATTGATCGCCGCGCGCTTTGCCGCCGCCGAGCTCGGCGGCCGCGACCTGCCGCCCCCGCCGCCCGAAACCGCGCTCGGCGCGCTGCTCGGCCATATCACCGGCGGCGCCGACGCCGCGAGCTATCAGCCGATGAACGTCAATTTCGGCCTCTTCCCGCCGCTGGCCGAAGATGTCCGCAAGAAGGATCGCAAGCTGGGTTATACCCAGCGCGCGGGCGCGGCGCTTGCGGAGTGGGTGAAGGTGGCAGAGGGCGTCGCCGCTTAGACCATCCTCGTCATTGCGAGGAGCCGGAGGCGACGCGGCAATCCAGAGTGCGCGTAAACCGCTCAGGATTGCTTTGCTTCGCTCACAATGACGGCGTGTTCAACAGCTACATTTCGCCTTCACCGCCCGCTTGGGTGCTGTCGTCGCAAACTCAACCCGGGTCAAATCACCCGACCGGTCGCCATCGGCCCCCGCAAACCGCGCGCCCGTCGCCGCCGCCCATTCTTCGAAGGTCAGCAAATTGTTGCCGTCCTTGTCGAGCTTGCGAAACGCGGCCGTCCGCGATGACATCAACTCGACGCGGCTGATCCGATCGTTGCGGTCGCGGTCGAAGCGGTTGAAACGTCGTTCCTCGCGCGATGCATCCTTGGCCGCTGGCAAGGCGGGCGGTGCCGGTCCGCGCGTCGGCGCATTCGCCGCCGCCACCGGAATCGCGGCCAAGGCCGGCGGCGGATCGGGCAGCACCTCATCCTCGGCAATCTGCGTATGGCCGGCCCATAGGAACAGGCCGCCGGTCAGTAGCAGCGCGCTCGCTACCCCGCCGACCAGAAATCGGGAAATCGCCATCCATCCCTCCGCATCGTTCGATCCGGCTGGCTATCACGTCCCGGCGGATAGCGGCAACAACCGCCGCCATTTTGGCGACGAATAATTATCGGGAAAACCATTCAAAACGACCCGGTTCATGGCTATATCCGATCAATGTCGAACTACCTCCCGACGCTGAAGCAGATGCAATATCTCGTCGCGCTGCACGAGCATGGCCATTTCGGCCGCGCCGCCGATGCGTGCAACGTCACCCAGTCGACGCTGTCCGCGGGCATCCGCGAGCTTGAAACGCTGCTCGGCCAGACGCTGGTCGAGCGCACCCGCCGCGTCGTCCGCTTCACCGGACTTGGCAATGCGATCGTCGAAAAGGCGCACCGCGTGCTGCGCGAGGCCGAGGAACTGGCCGACATGGCCGCCGCCGCCGCGGCGCCGCTGGTCGGCGAACTGCGCATGAGCGTCATTCCGACCATCGCGCCCTTCCTGCTCCCCGGCATGCTCCGCCTGCTGCGCCGCGAGCGCCCCGCACTCAAGCTGTTCCTGCGCGAAGAACCCAGCGCGCAGGCGTGCGAATCGCTGCACCACGGCACTGTCGATTGCGTGCTGCTCGCGCTTCCCTATGCCTGCGGCGATGTCGAGAGCGAGGCCTTGTTCGACGACGCGCTGTTCGTCGCGTTCCCCGGCGACCAGTCCGAAGACCTGCCCGCGATGGTCAGCGCCGACCAGATCGACCCGGCGCAAATGCTGATGCTCGAAGACGGTCATTGCCTGAAGGATCACGCGCTGGCCGCGTGCAACCGCCCCGAACTGCGCGCCGGGGCGCGGATGATGGGGACGTCGCTGCATACTTTGGTCCAGATGGTCGACAACGGCCTGGGCATCACGATGCTGCCGCAAATGGCGATCGAGGCGGGCATCCTCGATCATACCGACATCGACACCCGCCCGCTCGATTCGGATCACGATTGGCGCACGATCGCGCTGGTGTGGCGCAAGGGCAGCCCGCGCGCCGACGAGTTCAAGATGCTGGCCGATATTTTCCGGAAGCATCGGGGGGAATGATCCCGTCTCCCAACCTATCCGTCATCCCGGCGAAGGCCGGGATCTCACCGGTGCACTATAGCGATAGGGTGAGATCCCGGCCTTCGCCGGGATGACAAATTAAGCTTACCCCCACCGCCCCGCGCGCGCCGCGTCCCCCTCGCGCGCCTCCACCCACGCCACGCGCCCATCGGCAAAGCTCTCATGCTTCCACAGCATCACGTCGGTCTTCAGCCGGTCGATCAGGAACTCGCACGCCGCCAGCGCCTCGCTGCGGTGCGGGCTGCTCGCCAGCACCAGCACGATCGTGTCGCCCGGCGCCATCGCCGCGACGCGGTGGATCAGCGTCAGCGCCGCCAAGTGCCACCGGTCCGCCGCGGCCTGCGCCAGCTCGCGCAGCCCCGCTTCGGTCATCACCGGATGATGCTCCAGGAACAATTCGACCAGCCCGCCGTCGCCGCGCACGCGCCCGATAAAGCTGGCACTCGCACCGTGGCCGCCCGCATCGTGCCGGTCGAGCTCGGCACCGACATCGATCGGCGCCGCCGCCACCGCGACGCGGATCATCCGCCCGTCACCGGCGGGAACAATGCGACCTCGCGCGCCCCGGCGAGCGAGGCGCCCGGTCGCATCATCACCCCATCGATCGCGGCGCGAATCCGCTGCGGCTCGGCAAATGCCAAAGCCCCACGCGCATCGCGCGCGGCGAGCCACGTCAGCAGCGCGGTCAGGTCGGTCACTTCGGCGGGCAGGTCGACGACCTCTTCGGCCGTCCCCATCCGCTCGCGCACCCAGGCAAAATAGGCAATGTTCAGCGCCACCGCGCTAATCCATATGCTTCAGGCCGACGCGCAGATAATCCCAGCCGGTGATCAGCGTCAGCACCGCCGCGCCCCACAGCGTCGCCAGCCCGACCGTCTTGACCCACTCCAGCGCGGGCAGCGCCCCCGCCAGGATCAACGCCCCGAACGACACGAGCTGAAAGGTCGTTTTCCACTTCGCCAGCTGGGTTACCGGCATCGACACCTGCAAGGTCGCGAGAAACTCGCGCAGCCCCGACACGATGATCTCGCGCAGCAGGATCATCAGCGCCGCGATGACATGATAACCCGCGATGTCGCGGGTGAATACCAGCAGGAGGATGACCGCCGCGATCATGATCTTGTCCGCAATCGGATCAAGGAAAGCGCCGAGGCGCGACACGATGCCGCGCGACCGTGCAACATAACCGTCAAAATAATCGGTAATGCCCATCAGGCAGTACAGGACAAACGCCAGCGCATAATCGATCGGTTTGGGCTGGTGCGATCCTTCGACCACCCCCGGCCACAACAGGAACAGCAGGATGGGCACCGCCAAAATGCGCGACAATGTCAGGATGTTCGGAAGACTCAGCATGACCCCTGATTCCCGCCGCTGCGGCGCGCTCGTCCCAAAATGGGCTTTGACCCTGCCAGCCCTAACCGATAAGCCCCCCGCGCGACAACATTATTGCCGTGACGCGGCGCCGTTGTCCGAATGTCAGGCTGCACAAGTGGATTTTCAATGACCGGTTCCTTTGCGCTGATGAAGCAACGCCGGTTCCTGCCCCTGTTCGCGACCCAGTTCCTCAACGCCTTCAACGACAATTTCTACAAGATGGCGATGGTGATCCTCGTCACCTTCACCATCTACAAGGACCCGGAGACCGAGGCGTGGTTCAACGCGCTGGCGGGCGGGCTGTTCATCCTGCCCTTCTTCCTGTTTTCGGCGCTCGCGGGTCAACTTGCCGACAGCACCGACAAGACGCGGATGATCCGCCTGATCAAGACCGCCGAAATCTTCATCATGATCGTCGGCGCCATCGGCATCTGGCTGCATCTGGTGCCCGTCATGCTGCTCGCACTGTTCGCGATGGGGACGCACTCGACCTTTTTCGGCCCGATCAAATATGCGATCCTGCCCCAGCATCTGGAGGAGGACGAGGTCCTTGCCGGTACCGGCTGGGTCGAGGCGGGGACCTATATCGCGATCCTCGGCGGTACCATCGTCGGCGGCCTGACCCCGCCGCACATCGCTATCCCCGGGATCATCATCGTCGCCGTCATCGGCCGCCTGACCGCCCGCTACGTCCCCGCCGCGCCGCCCGAGGCCGAGGCGCAGGGGCTGGTCATCGACCATAATGTCTTTCGCTCGTCGTGGCGGCTGGTCAATTCGACGATGCACATCCCGCGCCTGTTCCTGGCGATCGTTTCGATCAGCTTCTTCTGGGCGATCGGCGCCATCCTCGCCGCGCAGTTCCCGCCGCTGGTCAAGAACGCGCTCGGCGCCGACAACACCGTCGCGACGCTGTTCACGGCAATCTTCTCGGTCGGCGTTGCGATCGGCTCGATCATCGTCAACCGGCTGCTCAAGGGTCATGTCTCGGCGCGCTATTCGCCGGGATCGGTGATCGTGATGGGGCTGTTCGTTCTCGACCTCTGGTGGAACGTCAAAGGATGGGAGCATGTCGGCACCGGCCTGATGAACTGGCGCGAATTTCTGGCGCTGACGACCGGCGACCGCATCATCCTCGACCTGCTCGGCATCGCGATCGCGGGGGGCATGTTCGTCGTCCCGCTCTACGCCTTTCTGACCACCACGGTCGCAAAATCACAGACCGCGCGCACGGTCGCGGCGAACAACATCGTCAATTCGGGTTTCATGGTGGCGGCGACCTTGCTGCTCAGCGTGCTGATCGGCATCGGCCTGACGATCGACGACACACTTCTGATGGTCGCAGCCATGTGCCTGGTGTCATCGGTGCTGGCGTGGAAGCTGCATAAGGCGTGTGATTAGGCTGGCGGAAGGCAGGTTTGGGGTGGGGAGCGGACGTTAGCTATCCCCTCCTCTTTAGAGGAGGGGCAGTGAGACTTGGTCCGGCGCAGCCGGGCCTTTAGTCGAGCGGGGTGGTCATCGCGCCATCACGCCCAGCCTCGATGACCACCCCGCTGCGACTAACGAACAAGTTCGTAAGTCTCGCTACCCCTCCTCTGAAGAGGAGGGGATAAGGTCCACTTCCGCTCGTTTCCCGACGATTGCCATCATCGCTGATTGTCGGCGGCTCCCGGCGCTGTTAGCCTGACAGCGATTGGCTGTGGAGGGACTATGCGCTGGAAATCGGGTTTCGTTTTTGCTCTCATGCTTGGGGTCGCCGGTCCCGCACTGGCGCAAGAGTCCGCCCCCAAAACGCTCGAACAGATCGCCCCCGAAATCGACGCGCTGTTCGCCAGATTTCAGGCCGACGCGCACGTCCCCGGCATGGTCTATGGCGTCGTCAAGGACGGCAAGCTCGCCTATGTAAAGGGCGTCGGGGTCCAGAATCTGGACGACAACAGCGCCGTCACCGCCGACAGCCGGTTCCGCATCGCGTCGATGACCAAGGCGTTCACCGCGCTCGCCATCCTGAAGCTGCGCGACGATGGCAAGCTGCGTCTCGACGACCTGGCCGAGGCTCATGTCCCCGAAATGCGGGGCTGGACCTATCCGACCAAAGACAGCCCGCGCATCCGCATTCGTGACCTGCTCCACCATGTCGGCGGGCTGGTCACCGACGACCCGTGGGGCGACCGGCAACAGATATTGCCGCAGGCCGATTTCACCAGAATGATCGCCGCGGGGGTGCCGTTCAGCCGTGTCCCGCAAAGCAGCCACGAATATTCCAACTATGGCTATGCGCTGCTCGGCCGGATTGTCGCCAATGCCGCGGGCATGGCGTACACCGACTATATCCGGCAGACGATCCTGACCCCGCTTGGCATGACCAGCAGCGGCTTCGACGTCACCAAAACCCCAAAGCCACTCTATGCGCGCGGCTATCGCTGGGAAAATGACGCGTGGTCGCCCGAGCCCGAGATGGTCGACGGCGCGTTCAACGCGATGGGCGGCCTGCAAGTCAGCGCCAATGATTATGCCAAATGGATCGCTTTCCTGCTTTCGGCATGGCCGGCGCGCGATGATCCCGACACCGGCCCGGTCCAGCGCGCGACGGTGCGCGAAATGGCGCAGGGACTGAATTTCGTCTCGGTCGCGAACCGCATCGGATCGACAGGCGCCACCGCCTGTAAACAGGCCGCCGCCTACGCGATGGGCTGGCGCGTCGCGCAGGACTGCGACCTGGGGCTGACGCTGGCGCACGGCGGCGGCTATCCGGGCTATGGCAGCCATGTCATGTTGATGCCCGACCACGGCGTCGGGGTGTTTGCGCTGTCGAACCGCACCTATGCCGGGCCGTCGGCACCCGCGTGGGACAGCGCGGTGGCGATGGATCGGGCGGGCTTGCTCACGGCGCGCACGGTGCCGGTGACCCCCGCGGTGGCGGATGCCTTCGCCGCGGCGCGCGCTGCTTATGCCGCGGGCAATCTTGCCCCTCTGCACGGCAAGCTGGCGATGAATTTCCTGCTCGACCGGTCGGCGGCAAACTGGGCCGCCGAATTGGCGCGGCTAAAGGCGCAGCTGGGTGATTGCCCGACCGCCGAGCCGCTGAACCCGACCGGCGCCCTATCGGCGACCTTCCGCCTCAATTGCGGCAAGGGGCAGCTCGACGGGATGCTTCTCCTGGCGCCGACGACCCCGGCGACGGTGCAGGCGCTCCGCTTTCGCGTCGTTACGCCCTGATGCCGCACCTCACGCCGCTTCGATAAACACCACCCGGTTGCGCCCGCTTTCCTTGGCGGCGTACAGGTTGATGTCGGCCGATTTCATCGCCGCCCCGAAACTTGTGTCGCGGCCGATATGGACCAGACCCATGCTCGCCGTCACCGGGCATTCGAGCAGCGGCACCATCTGCGCGACATAGGCGCCGATCCGCTGGCGCAGCCGCTCGGCCTCGATCGCGACGGCAGCCGGGGCGCCGCGGAACAGCAGCGCAAATTCCTCGCCGCCGACCCGCGCCGCCAGCGCCGATCCCGACCCCAATGCCACCCCCGCGGCAAAGATCACCCGGTCGCCGACGTCATGGCCGTGGCGGTCGTTGATCGCCTTGAAATGGTCGAGGTCGACCAGCGCGATCGCCACCGGCGCATCGTCGTTGAAGCTCGCCTCGATCGCCCGGCGGTTCGGCAGGCCGGTCAGCGGGTCGGTGTGCGCGATGATCCGCATCGCCTCGGCCTGCGCGCGGGCTTCCTGTCGCTCGCGGCGCAGGCGCACCAGGCGGTCGAGGATGCCAAGCGCGGTGAGCATGACTTCCAGCCCGAGCGCGGGGAACAGCAGGAACAGGAAACTGGCAAAGGGCTCGCCCAGCACCAGGTCGTGAAACAGGCTGACGCCATAAACGCCGCCGATCCCGCTCCACGCCGCCGCCTGATAGCGCGCGGTGCGGCTGCCGCGGCGCAGCGCGATGACGACCGTCGCGGCGCATAGCGCCAGCATGACGACCAGCACGCCGCTGCGCAGCATCATATAGGACGATATATCGGGCATCAGCGTTGCGGGGGTGGTCAGCAGGATCAGGACGGGCGGCCAGCCGAGCCAGCGGTAGAGCCGCGGGCCGACCATTCCCGGCTCAAGATAGGAGCGCAGGAACGCCCCCGACACGACCAGGCTCAGGTCGAAGAATGTCGTGATCCAGACCTGGCGCGCGAAACTGTCGGGCGCCAGCCACGGCCCCATGGCCAGCGGCGACAAGGCGATCGCCAGCGCGAAATAGCAAAAGGTGCGGGCGCTTTGCCAGATCAGGAAGCGTTCGCGCAGCAGGCCGAAAAAGGCGGCATTATAGGCGAGCGAAAACAGCAGCAAGCCGAGGAAGATGCCGGTGAGCACGCCGTCCCAGGTCATGCTGGTCGCATCGGCGAACGAGGATTGGGCATGCGCGGGGGTGGCGCTCGCGGCCATCATCGCGCTTGCCGCCAGCCCTTGCATCCATCGGCGCATCGCCATGCCCGCCTCTCCGACCCCGCGGGTCCAGAACCAATCGACAATTTCAGGCCGTCAGGGCTGAACGTCGATCGGTCCTAGGCGTGCAGCCCCTGATTTTGGGTTAACGGACGGTTTGCCATGCTGGCCTGCGCCATCGGGCTTGCCTTCGTGCGCGGCCGCGACAACAAGGCGGGCATGACCCAACTTCGCGCCACCGTCGTCCAGGCCGCACCGATTCCGCTCGCCATATCCGACGGCATCGTCGGCGCGACCGATCATGCGCGCCGCGCAATTGCCGATGGCGCACAGATCGTGGCGTTCGGCGAAACCTTTCTGGGTGGCTATCCCTTGTGGCTCGACGAGGCGCCCGGCGCGGCGCTTTGGGACCATCCCGGGACGCGCGCGCTCCACCGTATCCTGCTTGAACAGGCCGTGGTCGCGGACGATCCGCGCCTGGCACCGCTTCAGGATCTGGTCGATGCTTCGGGGGCGCTGATTTCGATCGGGGCGCATGAACGGGTGCGGTCCAGCCTTTGCAACACCCAATTTCTGTTCCGGCCGCACGCGGCGCCCTTGCTCCACCGCAAGCTGGTGCCGACCCATGGCGAACGATTGTTGTGGGCGCGCGGCGACGGATCGACGCTGGGGGTGCATGCCGCCGACTGGGGTGCGGTGGGCAGTCTGATCTGTTGGGAACATTGGATGCCGCTGGCGCGCGCCGCGATGCATAATCAGGCCGAACTGGTCCATGTCGCGGCTTGGCCGACGGTGCGCGACACCTATGCCATCGCCTCGCGCCACTATGCGTTCGAGGGACGCTGCTTCGTTCTGGCGGCGGGACTGGTCCAGCATCGCGCCGATCTCTTCGACGGGCTCGCGCGGGTCGGCGGCGATGCCGATGCGGCGGCGCTGCTGCGCGCGATACCCGACGCGCCGCTAAATCTCGGCGGCAGCCTGATTGCCGGCCCCGACGGCCGCGTGCTGGCAGAGGCGGGGACGGGCGAGGAGCATCTTGGCGCCGTGCTCGACCTTAGCGCGGCGCGCGAAGCCCTGGCCGCGCTTGATACCGACGGCCACTACAGCCGCCCCGACATTTTTGCGCTGCGCGTCAGCACGGCGCCGCAGGCGGGTGTGGAATGGGATTGACCGCGGCGTCGCTCGCCGCCGCTTCGGGCGTCCGCTGAAACCGCTTGCCGATCCATCCGCTCGCCGCGGTCAGCGCCTTGTGCATGTCGGCGGTAAAATGCGCGTGACCGTCGTTCCAGCTGCGCATCCAGATTTCGTCCTGCATCATCTTGTTCCTTTGCTCGATGACGGTGAAATGCCCCCGCTACCCGCGCCGCGCCAACAAAAGCTTTGCGCTATATCATAAGGACAGCTTATATATGGAAGATGCCCAAGCTGCCGCCCCTTGCCGCGATCCGGACCTTTGAAGCCGCCGGAAGACTGCAAAACTTCTCACGCGCGGCCGAAGAGCTCGGGCTGACGCAGGCAGCGGTCAGCTATCAGGTGCGCCAATTGGAAGACCGGCTCGGCCGCGCGCTGTTCGTGCGCGAAAAGGGGCGGGTGCGGCTGTCCGAAACCGGCCAGCGGCTGCTCCCGGCAATCTCCGGGGCCTTTGGCGCGATGGGCGATGCGTTCGCCGCGCTGGGCAATGACGAGGCCGACGTGCTGACGATCAGCGCGATGACGACCTTTGGCGGCACCTGGCTCAGCGCGCGGATCGGCGGCTTCCAGCTCGCCTATCCCGACCTTGCGGTGCGCATGTTGATGAACAACGACCTGGTCGATTTCAACGCCACCAATGTCGATGTCGCGATCCGGGTCGGGCGCGGGCATTGGCCCGGCCTGCGGGCCGATTTTCTGTACCGCAGCCACGTCACCCCGATTTGCGCGCAGGGCTTTCTGGATGCGAACCATATCGCCGCGCCCGCCGACCTGCTGAACGTCGACCGGCTGGCGCCGAACGATCCCTGGTGGGCGGGGTGGTTCGCCGCCGCGGGCGTCGCCACCGTGCCGCCGCCGCAGCGCAGCGGCATCGAACTCGACAGCCAGTTGCAGGAAGCGAGCGCGGTGCAGAGCGGCTATGGCATTGCGATGATGACGCCGCTGCTATGGCGCGCCGAACTCGACGCCGGGCGGCTGGTCCAACCCTTCGATACCCTCTTCCAGCCCGGCACCGCGCACTATCTCGTCCACCGCGAAAACCGCGTCGGCGTCCGCAAGATCGAACGCTTTCGCGAATGGCTGCACGCCGAACTGGACAAGGATCGCCACCTGCTTCCCGAGGCGTTATGGGAGCCGCTCGGCTGAATCGCCTCGACAGGCGCGCGCACAATGTATATACATGATGTATATACGGAGCCTGCCATGACCAAGGAATATCGCGCCAAAGTCTTCAAATCGGGCAATTCGCTCGCGCTGCGGCTGCCCAAGGCGCTTGGATTGGAGGAAGGCACCGAGATGATTGTCCGCGAGGAGCGTGGCGAGTTTCATTTTGGTCCGGCTGATAAGCCCAATGCGAAGATCGACGTCAGCGGCTTTTGGGGCAAGGCGCCGGGTCTGAAACTTGCGCCGCGCGAAGACTTCGATGAACGCCCAAGCACGATCGCCGCGCGTAAAGCCGCTGAGATAGCGGGGGCGGAAAAGAAGGGGTGACGCGCTATCTGATCGATGCCGATTGCGCGGTCTATGCGATGACCGCGCGCTACGAGTCGCTGCGTAAACGACTTACCGCCTGTGCTCCGGGCGACGTCGCCATTTCGACAATCAGTTTCGCCGAAGTTGCTCTGGGAACCGAAAATGGCAAGCCACCAGCGCCCGAGGTGTTGGAGGCTTTCGTTGCGGCCATCCCGCTGGTTCCGTTCGACGAAGCTGCGGCGCGCGAATATGCGAAATTGCCGTTCAAGCGGGCACGTTTCGACCGACTACTCGCTGCTCATGCCCTGAGCATCGGCGCGACAGTCATCACCAACAACGAATCCGACTTTGCCGATGTGCCGGGGTTGGTGGTGGAAAACTGGACCGTGTAATGCCCGTAAAATTGGCCAAAATTGAATATAGTTTGCTCAACAGTCGTCAGCAGGAAAATTTCAATTTCCAGAAAGTGGCCGGTTATCTGGCTGATTATGGATTCAACTGCCTGAAACTCAGCGATGATTGGCAGGGGGCGGATTTTCTGGCGTGCCACATCAACGGGCGGGATTTTTTGAAAGTCCAGTTGAAGGGGCGCATGGTCATTGATCCCAAATATGCCGGGAAGGACATTTATATCGCATTTTTGGACGGCCCCCGTTGTTATCTCTATCCGCACGATGAGATGAGAGATCGCATTTACGATTTGGGCTATAAATTTGTGTCACGGTCATGGCCGAGATTGCCCGAATGGGCTCGCGCCTTGCTGGACGAGCATCGCCTATGACCTTCACCGCCGTCCCCCTCACCCTCTATCCCGATATGTTCCCCGGTCCGCTGGGCCACAGCATGGCGGGGCGCGCGCTCGAAAACGGGACGTGGAATTGCGCGCCGGTGCAGATCCGCGATTTTGCCACCGACAAGCATCGCACTGTCGACGACACGCCCGCGGGCGGCGGCGCGGGGATGGTGCTCAAGGCCGACGTGCTCGCAGCGGCGGTCGACCATGCGGTGGCGGCGCATCCGGGCCTCCCGATCCTCGCGATGACCCCGCGCGGCACGCCGATCACGCAGGCGCGCGTGCGTGACCTTTCGGCCGGCCCCGGCGCGATCATCCTCTGCGGCCGGTTCGAGGGATTCGACGAGCGCATCTTCGATGCGCGGCCGATCGAACAGGTGTCGATGGGCGACCTCATCCTGTCGGGCGGCGAGATGGGGGCGCTGCTCCTCCTCGATGCTTGCATTCGGCTGCTTCCCGGCGTAATGGGCGCGACTTCCAGCGGGGACGACGAATCGTTCGAAAACGGTTTGCTCGAATATCCGCACTATACCCGGCCCGTCGAATGGGAAGGGCGCACGATCCCCGAAGTGCTGCGATCGGGGGATCATGCGAAGATCGCGGCCTGGCGGAAACGACAGGCAGAAGATCACACACGGTTACGCAGGCCGGACCTTTGGGAGCGTCATATCGATGCTCGGGCCCGACCTGCCTCTGGCGCGCGGCGAAAAGAAAAGGACTAGAGGACATGAACCTCATCCAGACGATCGAAGCCGAAGAAATTGCCAAGGCTGGCAAGACCGTTCCGACCTTTCGCCCCGGCGACACCCTGAAAGTCGGCGTCAAGGTGGTCGAAGGCGAACGCACCCGCGTCCAGAATTTCGAAGGCGTGTGCATCGCCCGCTCGAACAAGGGCATGGGCTCCAACTTCACCGTGCGCAAAATGTCGTTCGGCGAAGGTGTCGAGCGCGTGTTCCCGCTCTATTCGCCGAACATCGACAGCATTACCGTCATCCGCAAGGGTGCCGTGCGTCGTGCGAAGCTTTACTATCTTCGTGGCCGCACTGGTAAATCGGCGCGTATTGCGGAGCGTCGCGATTACCGGTCGGAAGCCGGCGAAGGCTAAGGAGAGGTTTCTCCCCACAAAGCCGAAACAGCTTTCCAAAACGACCGGTTCCGCCAACAGGCAGAACCGGTCGTTTTTCATTTCAGCATCAGCATGAAGGGCATAACAGATGGGTTACCGGATCGTCGTCGCGGGCGCGACGGGCAATGTCGGGCGCGAAGTGCTCGCCATCCTCGCCGAACGCGAATTTCCCTATGACGAACTGGCGGTCGTCGCCTCGTCGCGCAGCCAGGGCACCGACGTCGAAATCGGCGACACCGGCCGCACCATCAAATGCCAGAATATCGACAATTTCGACTGGACCGGCTGGGACATGGCGATTTTCGCGATCGGCAGCGAAGCGACCAAAATCCACGCGCCCAAGGCCGCCGCGGCGGGCTGCGTCGTGATCGACAACTCGTCGCTTTACCGGATGGACCCCGACGTGCCGCTAATCGTGCCCGAGGTGAACCCCGACGCGATCGACGGCTATAAAAAGCGCAACATCATCGCCAACCCGAACTGCTCGACCGCGCAGATGGTCGTCGCGCTGAAGCCGCTGCATGACGCGGCGAAGATCACCCGCGTCGTCGTGTCGACCTATCAGTCGGTGTCGGGCGCGGGCAAGGCGGGCATGGACGAGCTGTGGAACCAGACGCGCCAGATCTTCGTCGGCGACGAAAAGGACGTGCAGAAATTCACGAAGCAGATCGCCTTCAACGTCATCCCGCACATCGACAGCTTCCTCGACGACGGGTCGACCAAGGAAGAGTGGAAGATGGTCGTCGAGACCAAGAAGATCCTCGATCCCAAGATCAAGGTCACCGCGACCTGCGTCCGCGTCCCCGTCTTCGTCGGCCATTCGGAAGCGATCAACATCGAGATGGAGAATGAACTGTCGGCCGAGGACGCGCAGCGCATCCTGCGCGAAGCCCCCGGCGTGGTCCTCCACGACAAGCGCGAGGACGGCGGTTATATCACCCCCGTCGAATGCGTCGGCGATTTCGCGACCTTCGTCAGCCGCGTGCGCGAAGACCCGACCGTCGAAAACGGCCTGAACCTGTGGTGCGTCAGCGACAACCTTCGCAAGGGCGCGGCGCTGAACGCGGTGCAGATCGCCGAACTGCTCGGTCGGCGGCACCTGAAGAAGGGGTAAGTCTCCCTTCCCAAATTCCGTTCGTGTCGAGCGAAGTCGAGACACCCATCGTTGGTGCGCGCCTCGCGGCATCTCGACTTCGCTCGATGCGAACGGGTAAGGGAGGACAGATGACCTCCACCCCCTACAATTTCACCCGCGCCCTCTGCCGCGCCCCCGCCCCGTCCGCCATCCACGGCATCCGCGCCGACGGCGGCCCCGATCCCGACTTCGCGGGCCTCGCTGCCGAGCACGCCGCCTATGTCGCCACGCTCCGCGAGCTCGGCCTCACCGTCGACGTCCTCCCGCCGCTCGACGACTTCCCCGACGCGCTGTTCACCGAAGACGTCGCGCTGACCTTTCCCGAAGGCGCGATCCTGCTCCGTCCCGGCGCCCCGAGCCGCGCGGGCGAGGTAGAGCATATCCGCACCGCGCTCGCCGTCCATCACGCGCAGCTGCTCGAAATGACCGGCCCCGGTTATGCCGACGGCGGCGACGTGCTGCGGCTCGCCGACCGCGTGATCATCGGCCTGTCCGCGCGCACCGACCGCACCGGCGCCGAAGAACTCGCCGCCCTGCTCGACCAGCTCGGCTATCGCGCCGAGATCGCCGAAACCCCGCCCGGCGTCCTCCATTTCAAGACCGGCTGCGGCCTGATCGATGAAAACACCATCCTTGTCGTCCCCGACCTCGCGAACTGCCCGCAATTCGCGGGGCTGGAGGTGGTGCTGACGCCGCTCGGCGAAAATCCCGCCGCGAATATCCTGCGCGTCCGCGATACCATTCTCGTCGGCGACCGCTGGCTCGCGACGCGCGCGCTGCTGACGGCGCGCGGTATCGACTGCCGCGCGCTTCCGACCGATCACATCGCGCGCATCGACGCGGGGCTCAGCTGCATGTCGCTGCGCTGGTGACCGCGGCCTCCACCACCCCACCCGCAAAGCGCCGCCTGCTCGGCGCCCTCCTCATCCTGCTGCTCGTTGCGCAGATCGACCAACCCTATCCCGAAATCGCCTTGCTCCAGCATATCCCGACGATGATCCTGCTCGTCGCCGCGCCCGCACTGCTCCGTCGCTGGCCGCTCTCGACCCCTGCGCTCGCGTGCATCATCGCCTTCTTCGCGCTCCACACCCTCGGTGGCCGCTACGCCTACAGCAACGTCCCTTACGACGACTGGGCACGGCAGTTGACCGGCACCAGCCTGTCCGATGCTTTCGGCTGGACCCGCAACCATTACGACCGTCTCGTCCATTTCGCCTTTGGCGCGCTGTCGGTCATTCCTGTCACCGAAATCGCGCGGCGCTGGGGCGGGCTGGGCCCACGCGGGGCGGCGTTAACCGTGCTTGGCTGGGTTTTGGCCATCTCCAGCCTCTATGAAATCTTCGAATGGCTGCTGACCATCGTCGCGGCAGGCGAAACCGCCGACCGCTACAACGGTCAACAGGGCGACATCTGGGACGCGCAAAAGGATATGGCGCTGGCGACCCTCGGCGCGATATTGATACTGGCGGCCAGAGGCAGGAGATAGGCGATGCGTAAAATGACAGCCCTCATGATGGTGGCGCTGCTCGCTGCGTGCAAACCGGCGCCGGATCAGACCGCCACCGAAACCGAAGTCAGCGCACCGCCGGTCCCCGCCGCCAAAGCCGACGGCCCCGCCGCCGCGACCACCGCGGTCAGCCTCGATGGTGAAGGGCTGCGCTTCATCGACAAGAGCAGCGGCAAGGCCAGCCTGCTCGCCTTCGGCGTCCCGCGCGCCCAGGCCGAAACCGCGCTGGCGAATGTCGCGGGGCAGGCGGACGACCGCAGCACCAACGACGAATGCGGCGCGGGGCCGATGCAATTCACCCGCTACGACGCGATGACGCTCAACTTTCAGGACGGGAAATTCACCGGCTGGTTTCTCGGCAACGAACCCGGCGCGGCGACCTATTCGACCGTGAGCGGGATCGGCATCGGCACGACGCGCGCCAAGGCGAGCGAGTCGGTATCAATCGTCGCGGTCGAGGACAGCACGCTCGGCGAGGAATTCAGCATCGGCACCGGCGACAATGTCGTCGGCGGCATGTTCGCCGCGCCGGGTGATGCGGCGAAGATCGACGCGCTGTTCGCGGGGGTGAACTGCTTCTTTCGGTAATGGGCGCGGCAGCTCCTAAGCCAGGGCTTCGCGAAAGGAGCAATGGCCGGATACGACCGGAAGTTGACGTTCCGGATCCTATAACTTCGTCATTCCCGCGAAAGCGGGAACCCAGCGAGCCAGCGTTGCGCGCTGGGTTCCCGCTTTCGCGGGAATGACGAGGAGGGCGAACGGCCACTCCCCACCCCAAAACCAACGCCCCCCTAATGCCCCATGTCCGCCGCCGATGCGACCGGCCCGCCCGCCCGCGGCGGCCGCAGCAACAGGACCAACGGCACCGCCGCCAGCGTCACCCACATCATCGCCCAGAAATCGTCGATGTAGGCGACCATCGCCGCCTGCCGGTTGATCTCGGCATTGACCATCGCCAGCGCGGTTTCGCCCGCGATGCCGAACCGGTCGGCGGTCGATGCGTCGAGCAGGCTGGTCGAACTGCTCGTCACATGCGCGGCCAGGTCGGCGTGGCTGGTCTGGATATTCGACCCCAGCAAGGTGGTGACGATCGAGATGCCGACCGATGCGCCCAGGCTGCGGAACAGGTTGAGCAGGCTCGACCCGTCGGTGCGGAATTGCGGCGCGATCGTCGCGAACGCCATTGTATTGAGCGGAATGAAGATCAGCCCCATGCCCAGCCCCTGCACCAGCCCGCTGACGATCACCGGCTGCATCCCCATGTTCAGCGACCAATGGCTCATCTGCCACAGCGAATAGGCGGCGATGGCCAGCCCGGTGCCGACCATCCAGCGCGCGTCGATTTTGCCCAGCAATTGCCCGGCGACCCACATGCTCATCAAAATGCCGATCCCGCGCACCGCCAGCGCCAGCCCGGTGTCGATTACCGGCCAGCCGAACAGATTTTGCAGCATCGGCGGCAACAGCGCCATCGACGCAAACATCACCACCCCGACGACGACCATGAACCCCATCGCGGTGACCAGATTGCGGTCGGCCAGCATCGCGCGGCTGAACAAGGGCGCGCGCGCGGTGGCCATATGCACGACGAACATCCACAGGCACGCGACCGCGACGCCGCATTCGATCCAGATCTCGATGCTGTCGAACCAGTCGGCATGCGCGCCGCGGTCGAGCATCAGTTGCAGCGCCGCCAGCCCCAGCGCCAGCATCGAAAAGCCGAACAGGTCAAAGCGGCGGCTGGTTTTTTTGGTCGCGGGCAACAGCGCCCACATCAGCGCCAGCGTCAGCAACCCGAATGGCAGGTTGACGTAAAATACCCAGCGCCAGTCCGCCTGTTCGGTCAGCCAGCCGCCAAGCACCGGGCCGACGATCGGCCCGATCATGATCCCCATGCCCCAGATCGACATGGCGCGCGCATGGCGTTCGGGGGGATTGATGTCGAGCATCACCGCCTGCGACAGCGGCCCGATAAAGGCCGCGAACACACCCTGCAAAAAGCGAAAGGCGACCATCTGTCCCAGCGACTGCGCCGCGCCGCACGCCATCGATGCGACGATGAAGCCGAAAATCGCGATCAGGAACAATTCGCGGCGCCCGATGCGGTCGGCCAGCCAGCCGGTGATCGGCATCGCGACCGCGCTCGCCAAAATATAGCTGGTCAGCACCCACGTCACCGTCTCGCTCGTCGCGCCCAGCGCCGATTGCATGTGCGGGATCGCGACATTGGCGATCGTCGTGTCCAGGATCTGCATGATCGACGCGCCCATGACCGCAACGGTCAGCAGCGCGCGATGGCGAACGCGTTCGTGCAATGGGACGCTGTCGTCGGCGGGCAGCGCGGTCGCGGCGGGGCGACGGGGAAGCGAGCGCGAGGCCATCGGTTCAGTCAACAAACGTCGTCATTGCGAGCGAAGCGAAGCAATCCAGAGCCTGCGTAAACCGCGCTGGATTGCTTCGCTTCGCTTGCAATGACGCGCTTTTGGGGCACCGGGATCACCCTATTCCCCCGCCACCGCACCACCGCCGGTAAACACCCGCACCTCCGCCGACAGCCCGGCGATCATTTCGCGCGACGGCTTTTCGTCGAACGCGATCTTCACCGGCACGCGCTGGGTCACCTTGACCCAGTTCCCGGTGGCATTTTGCGCCGGCAGCACCGAAAATTCGCTGCCCGTGCCCGCTCCGATCGTCAGCACATGACCGCGTACCTTCAGCCCCGGATAGGCATCGAAACGCACCTCGGCGCGCTGGCCGACGCGCATGTTGGCCAGGTCGGTTTCCTTGAAATTGGCCTCCACCCACGGGTGCGCGGTGTCGACCAAAGTCACTGCGGGCAGTCCTGCAACCATCATCTGGCCGATCTGCAACCGATCCGATTGCGCGACCCGCCCGGCGCTCGGCGCGCGGACCGTGGTGCGGCCCAGGTTGACTTCGGCCTGCGAACGCTGGACGCGCGCCGCTTCGACCTGCGGGTTGATCCCGCTCGCCGGACCCGCGGCCAGCTTGGTGCGCGCTTCGACCGCCGCGGCCTCGGCCTGTCGCACCCGCTCGCGCGCCTGCGCCACCGCATGGCGCGATGCGTCATAGGCGGCCTTGGTGGTAAACCCCTTCTCCATCAGCGCCGCCTGCCGCGCGAAATTGACCTGTGCAAACGCGACATCCTCGCGCGCGGCGGCAATATCGACGCGCGACGTGTTGGCGCTCGCCGACAGATTGCCGACTTCCACTTGCGCGGCGTCGATCGCTGCGGTCGCCTGCGCGACGCTCAGCGCATAGGGTTCACCGTCGATACGGAACAGCAATTGCCCCGCCGCGACCTGCTGGCCGTCGCGCACGGCGACTTCGGTGATCCGCCCGCCCACTTCGGCGGCGACCGACACCTTGTCCATCTGGACATAGGCGTTGTCGGTCGACACCGATCCGCCGCTGGTCAGCCAATAATATCCGCCCGCCGCGATCAGCAGCGCGGGCAGCCCGAACATCAGCAGGCGGGTGCGCCACTTCGGGGCGTCCTTTGCTTCCGCCTCGACCACTGCACTGGCGGGCGGCAGCGGGTCGGCCTTCGGCGCTGCTTTTGCGTCGTCGAACGCGGGGCGGGTGGGGGACAGCTGGTCCATCAGGCGGCCTCTTCTTTTTGGCAAACACGGCGCGACAGATTGGCACGGACCCGCTCGACCAGCGCGACCAACTGATCGCGCTCGGTATCGCTCAGACCTTCGGTCGCTTCGGCGGTCATCGCGTCGATGTCGGCGCGCATCGCGCTCAGCAGATCGCCGGTGCGCGGGGTCAGGTACAGCAGCCAGGCGCGGCGGTCGGTCGGGTCGGGGCGGCGCTCGACCAGTTCGGCTTCTTCCAGCCGGTCGATCATCCGCGACAGCGTGATCGGCTCGACCTCGATCAACTCGGCCAGCGGTCCCTGCCGAATACCTTCGTGACGGCGCAAATATGTGATCAGCCGCCATTGCAGCGCGGTGATCCCGCTGTCGCGGGTGCGCGCGTTGAATGCGCGGCGAAACAGCCGCGCGGTGTCGTTCAGCAGAAATCCGATCGTTTCGCTCATGGCATGCGATATAATAGCAATAGCTACTAACTGCAAGGGATCGACCCGGTGACAACTTCGACAACTTCCGCAAATGCTCCATCTTGGTGACAATTGCCCCGACAAAGCTTGCAAAGCGGCGTCATTTCCGCAGGATGGCGCCATGACATTGACCGCAGACCTCTTCTGGTCGTTCCGCTCGCCCTACAGCTATCTGGCCATCGCCCGCTATCGTGCGCTCGCCGCCAGTCACGACCTGTCGATCAACCTCCGCCCGGTCTATCCGCTCGCGATCCGCCAGCCCGACTTTTTCGAGCGTAACCATCCCAATTGGCTGAGCTACACGATGCGCGACATGATCCGCGTCGCGCAATTCCACGGCATCCCCTTCGGTCCGCCGCGTCCCGACCCGATCGTGCAGGATATGGCGACGCGTGAAATCGCCGCCGAACAGCCCTATATCTATCGCCTCACCCGGCTCGGTCAGGCGGCGTCGCGCCGCGGCAAGAGCCTGGCGTTCGCGCACGAAGCCGCGCAGCTGATCTGGGGCGGCGCGGTCGACTGGCACCTCGGCGACCATCTGGCGGGCGCCGCACGCCGCGCCGGGCTCGACCTTGCCGAACTCGACGCCGAGGCCGCGGCCGATGCGGCAATGCTCGACAACGAGATCGCCGCCAATCAGGTCGCGCTGGAAATCGCCGGTCATTGGGGCGTGCCGACTTTGGTGTTCGAGGGCGAACCTTTCTTTGGGCAGGACCGCATCGAAATGGCAAAGTGGCGGATGGAGCAAAAGGGGCTGCGCCCGCGATGAGCGAGCCCGCATTTTTCGAAGCCCGCGACGGCGTGTGGCTCGCGTGGCGCGAACTGGGCGCGGGACGTCCGCTTGTCCTGCTCCACGGCCTGTTTTCCAGCGGCGAGGTCAACTGGATCAAATTCGGCACCGCGGCGCACATTGCCGCCGACGGTTACCGCGTCATCATGCCCGATCTGCGCGTCCACGGGTCGAGCGAGGCGCCGCATGACGCGGAACATTATCCCCCCGACGTGCTGGTGCGCGACCTGGAGGATCTGATCGCTCATCTCGGCCTCACCGATTTCGACCTCGGCGGCTTTTCGCTCGGCGCGCGGACCAGCGTGCGCGCAGTTGTCGCAGGCATGAAGCCGCGGCGACTGATTCTCGGCGGCATGGGGCTCGCCGGGCTGGCCGGCTGGCAGCGGCGCGGCGCGTTCTTCAAGCGCGCGATCGCCGAATATGAAAGCGCCAAGCGCGGCGACGACACCTGGCTGTCGATCCAGTTCATGAAGACGATGAAGGTCGACCGCGTCGCCGCGGGGCATCTGCTCGACAGCTTCACCGACACCCCGCCCGAGGCGCTCGCGGCGTTGACGATGCCGGTGCTCGTGGTGTGCGGCGAACAGGATCAGGACAATGGGTCGGCGCCCGAGCTGGTCGCGGCGCTCGCCGATGCGCAGCTTGCGACGATCCCCGGTACCCATATGTCGAGCGTGACCCAGCCCGAGCTGGGTGAGGCGATGGCGGCGTTCCTGACCGCTTGACCGCGCCGCCGACGCGGTCCAAGTTTCGGCCATCGCGCCGCAGAGCGCCGTCCGATCATTCCAGAGGATACATCCCCATGAAAGCCATGATTTCAAGCCTTTCGCTTGCCATGTCGCTCGCCATCGCCGGGCCCGGCGTGGCGGCGGAACCGAAGCCCGCGGCGTCGGCAGCGAAAGCGGCGAAACCCACCGCTGCCGACGCCGACGCCTTCATCGCCGCAGCCGAGCAGGATCTGTTCGACTATACGGTCGAGGGCAGCCAGGTGAACTGGGTCAACAGCACTTATCTGACCGAAGACACCGATGCGATGGCGGCGCGTATCAACGCGGTCGGCACCGAAAAAGCGGTCAAATACGCGCTCGAAGCCGCGAAATATAAGGATGTGCCGGGGCTGAGCGCCGATACGAAGCGCAAACTCGACATATTGCGCACCGGCCTTGTCCTGCCTGCCCCGACCAAGCCAGGCGCCGCGACCGAGCTCAACCAGATCGCGACCAATCTGCAATCGCAATATGGCAAGGGTCGCGGTACGCTGAACGGCAAGGAAATTTCGGGCTCCGACATCGAGGAGCAGATGGGCAATATCGAACGGACCCCCGCCGAGCTCGCCGAAATGTGGACCAGCTGGCACAACAATGTCGGCGCCCCGATGAAGGATGATTATGCGAAGCTCGTCGGCATCGCCAATGAAGGCGCCAACGAGCTGGGCTTTGCCAACACCGGCGCGATGTGGCGCTCGGGCTACGATATGTCGCCCGAGGATTTCGCCAAGACGACCGAGCGATTGTGGCAGGAAGTCAAGCCGCTCTACATGGCGCTCCACACCTATACGCGCTGGAAACTCAACGAGAAATACGGCGACGCGGTGCAGCCCAAGACCGGCCCGATCCGCGCCGACCTGCTTGGCAATATGTGGGCGCAGGAATGGGGCAATATCTACCCGCTGGTCGCGCCTGCGGGGTCGGGCGACCTTGGTTATGATGTCGGCGAACTGCTGACGGCGCAGGGCAAGTCGCCGCTCGACATGGTCAAGATCGGCGAGAATTTCTATTCGTCGCTGGGCATGGCGCCGCTGCCGGAAACCTTCTGGAAGCGGAGCATGTTCACCAAGCCCGCCGACCGCGAGGTTGTCTGTCACGCGTCGGCATGGGACGTCGACAACAAGGACGATATCCGCATCAAGATGTGCATCAAGGTGAATGCCGACGACTTCACCACGATCCATCACGAGCTGGGGCATAATTATTACCAGCGCGCCTACAACAAGCAGCCGTTCCTCTATCTGAACGGCGCCAACGACGGCTTCCACGAAGCGATCGGCGATTTCGTGGCCTTGTCGATCACCCCGCAATATCTCGTCGATATCGGCCTGCTCGACAAGGCGAAGGTGCCGAGCGCCGACAAGGACACCGGATTGCTGCTGCGCCAGGCGATGGACAAGGTCGCGTTCCTGCCCTTCGGCCTGCTGGTCGACCGCTGGCGCTGGGGCGTGTTCGACGGCACGATCAAGCCCGCCGATTACAACAAGGCGTGGACCCAGCTACGCACCCAATATCAGGGGATCGTGCCGCCGGGCGAACGGCCGGCGAACGCGTTCGACGCGGGCGCGAAATTCCACATTCCGGACAACACGCCGTACACCCGCTATTTCCTCGCGCGCATCCTGCAGTTCCAGTTCTACGAAGCCGCGTGCAAGCAGGCGGGCTGGACCGGGCCGCTCCACCGCTGTTCCTTCTATGGCAACAAGGAAGTCGGGGCGAAGCTCAATGCGATGCTCGAAATGGGCGCGTCGAAACCATGGCCCGACGCGCTCGAAGCCTTCACCGGCAGCCGCGAGATGTCGGGCAAGGCGATGGCGGATTATTTTGCGCCGCTCAAGACTTGGCTCGACGAACAGAATAAGGGCAAGCCGCAAGGGTGGTGAGCCCGTCGTCCGCGCCCGCCGGGTTCGATCGCGCGCGCTATCTGGAACGGATCGGCGCCGCGGCGCCGGTCCGCGCCGATCTGGCATCGCTCGGCGTGCTGGTGCGCGCGCATCTGGCGCATGTGCCGTTCGAGAATCTCGATGTCCAACTCGGCCGCGCTCCGCTGGAGACCGTCGATGCCATTTTTGACAAGGTGGTGGGCCGAGGACGCGGCGGCTGGTGTTACGAGGTCAATACGCTGTTCGGCGTGTTGCTGTCCGATCTCGGCTATGCCGTCACGCGGCTGAGCGGCGATGTCCGGCGCGGCGGCGAGGTCGCCGACCGTCCGGGCAACCATCTGTGCCTGCGCGTCGATCTCGACCGGCCCTATCTGGTAGATGTCGGGTTCGGCGGTTCGATGACAGCGCCGCTCGCGATCACGCCGGGGACCGGCGTCGATGGTCCCTATGCGATCCATCTGGCGCCGGTCGGCGGCGATCGCTGGGCGTTCGACGAAACCGTCGGCGACGGCGCGCCGTTCGGTTTCGATTTCACCCCCGGACCAGCCGATGAGAGCATATTGGCGGCGATGCGAGGGGCGCTCGCGCGCGAAGACTGGTCGCCCTTCGTGCAGAATCTGGTGATGCAGTTGCGCCGCGGCGACGCGCACTGGACGCTGCGCGGCCGCGTCCTAACCCAGCTGACACCCGCCGGAAAGACGACGCGGCTGCTGGAATCGGCCGACGAAATGGTGGCGGTCGGGCACGAGATTTTTGGCATGGAACTGCCCGAGGTCGCGCGGCTGTGGACCCGCGCCGTCGATCGCCACGCTCAGTTGTTCGGCGTCGGTTGACCCAGCCCCGGGGTTTTTGCCTCGACCGCTCACTTGAACCGCGCCGCCGCGGCGAGATACCCGGTACATCTTTGCGATAGCGCCCGCGCATCGGCGCGGCGATGACGATTGCCTTTGATGCAAGGAAAGGCAATCGAGTGAAGCGTGTCATGCTGACGGCCGCAGGGCTGTTTCTGGGCGCCGGGGTGGCGCAGGCCGCGCCCTGCGAAGACAATTTTGTCAAAAAGGGCAATCCGGTGACCGGGCTGCGCTTTGTCGCGACCACCACCGTACCGAACATGAGCATGCGGAGCGCGATCGGCCAGCTCAACGGCATCGTCGCGGCAAAAGGCTATGCGATCCTGGCGGTCGAGCCCGACGGCGGCGCGATGCTGGTCGAGCCGCCGTCGATGGGAAAGTCGCGCCCATTCCCGATCGAGATCGCCGCCGACGGCGCGGGCACGGTGCGCATGGAGGCCAAACTGCGCGCCGGGATGGGCATCCCCGATACCGCGGCCAAGGCCGAAATGTGCGGGATATTGACGCAGCTTAAAGGCGGCAAGGCGGGCGAGGCGCTCGCGGCGAAGGGGCTGGGCGCGACTAGCGCGCCGGGCGCCCCGGTGCGCATGAGCGTGCTGCGGTTTTCACAGGACATCACCGGGCAGGCCGATAAAAATAATGCCGCGGTCCAGAAACGGTATGCGGGGCGGCAGTTCACCCTCTATGGACCCATCGCCTATGTGGGGCCGGCGCGCGGCAGCTATCGCGTCGAATGGAAATTGCTGTCCAGCGTGCTCACCGACATTGTTCCGGGCCGCTCGTCGGCGGGTTTTTCGGTCAACTGCATTCTCGCTCCGGGGCAAAGTGTTTATGCGCTTCAGTTGAAACCCAACAAGCATGTCGAGCTGACCGGCACGTTCGATCAGCTGGATTACGGGCTGTCGTCGGTGTGGCTGAAGGATTGCCGACCGGTGAAATAGGGGGTGCCTGCCGATCCTCCCCCGTTGGGGGAGGATCGTTGACCGCTTGTCCGGTGTCTTGCCGCCGCTCTACCGAAACGGCGGCTCGTTGAACGCCCGCAACTTACGGCTGTGCAGCTTGGCGCCCTCGTCGCGCATCGTCTCGCACGCGCGGATACCGATCTGGAGATGCGCGGCGATCGCTTCTTCATAGAAACGGTTCGCTTGCCCCGGCAGCTTGAGTTCGCCGTGGAGCGGCTTGTCGCTGACGCAGAGCAGGGTGCCATAGGGAACGCGGAAGCGGTAACCCTGCGCCGCAATCGTCGCCGATTCCATGTCGATGCCGATTGCCCGCGATTGCGAAAAGCGCAGCGCGCTGTCGGTATAACGCAATTCCCAGTTGCGGTCGTCGGTGGTGACGACCGTGCCGGTCCGCATGCGTTTTTTGAGGTCGGCGCCGGTGGCGCCCGACACCGATTCGGCAGCGGTGGCAAGCGCGACCTGGACCTCGGCGATCGGCGGGATCGGGATTTCGACCGGCAGCACCGCGTCGAGGATATGGTCGTCGCGCAGATATGCGTGGGCGAGCACATAATCGCCGATGCGCTGGCTGGGTCGTAGCCCGCCGCAATGGCCGATCATCAGCCACGCCTCGGGACGCAGCACCGCGAGATGATCGCAGATCGTCTTGGCGTTCGACGGGCCGACCCCGATGTTGACGAGCGTGATGCCGCCGCCGTCGGGGGCGATGAGGTGATAGGCGGGCATCTGGTGCCGCCGCCACGCGCTGTCGGCGACGAGCGCGCTGGCGTTGACGCCGGGCTGATCGACATAAAGCCCCGCAGCGCCCGCGAGCGCGGTGTAGCGGCCCTGGCCAACCTGCGCTCCCGCCCAGGCGACGAACTCGTCGACATAGCGGTGATAGTTGGTGAACAGGATATAGCGCTGGAAATGCTCCGGCGCGGTGCCGGTATAGTGGCGGAGGCGCGCGAGCGAGAAGTCGGTGCGCAGCGCATCGAACAGCGCGAGCGGCTGCGACGCCGCGGGATCGGCGCCGAACAGACCATCGGCCAGCTCGTCGCCGATGTCGGCGAGTTCGGTGGTCGGGAAGTGACGCGCGAGTTCGAGCGGGGTGACCCCGCCCATGTCCGACCCGTCGCTGGCGTCGAGAACATAGGGGAAGGGGATCTGCTGGCCGGTGCGCGTGACTTCGAGCGTGATGTCATAATGGCGTGCCAGCAGGCCGAGTTGTTCGCGCAGATAATCGGCGAACAAGTCGGGGCGCGTCACGGTGGTGACGAATTCGCCGGCGCGTTCGAAGCGACCAAAGGCGAGGTTATGCCCCTTTTGCCCCTCGCGCTGTTCGCCGGTGGTGGTGAGGCGGATCGCCGGATAGTCGAACAGGCCGGTTGCGGCTGCGTCGGCGGGCGGCAGGGTGCGATCGCGGACATAGGCGGCGATGGCGGTTTTGAGGTTGGCGACCGAGGTGCGGAACCGGTCCTGCAGTTCGGCGATGATTGCGTCGACGAGGGCGGTGGGATCGGTGGCTTCGTGCGATGAGTTGGATGTCATCGCGACGCTGTTGCACGAATATGTGACAAAAGGGAAGGGGGGCGCGATCTTGGACGCCCTCCCCTTCAGGGGAGGGCAACGAGACTTGGCAGCTTGCTGCCTAGTCGCAGCGGGTGGGGGCTCGCGAGGTTGCCCAAGGCCGATGGCCCCACCCCGCTCGACTAAAGGTCCGGCAAGAGCCGGACCAAGTCTCGCTGCCCCTCCCCTGAAGGGGAGGGGCAAGACATTGCCTTACAGCTGTTCCAGCATATGGTCGGCGCTCGAAACCTTGAATTCGCCGGGGGCTTCGACGTTCAGCTGTTCGACGACACCGTCGTTGACGACCATCGAGAAACGCTGGCCGCGCGTGCCCATGCCGAACGCCTTGCCGTCCATGGTCAGCCCGACCGCTTCGGCAAAATCGCCATTGCCATCGGCGAGCATGGTGACGCTGCCCTCGGCATTGCCGCTCTTGCCCCACGCGCCCATCACGAACGCGTCGTTGACCGCGGTGCAAACGATTTCGTCGACGCCCTTGGCTTTCAGTTCGTCGGCCTTGTCGACGAAACCCGGCAGATGCTTGGCCGAACAGGTCGGGGTAAAAGCGCCGGGGACCGAGAAGAGCGCGACCTTGCGGCCCTTGAAATAGTCGGCAGTGCTGACCTGTTCGGGACCGTTTTCGGTGACCTTTACAAAGGTGGCGTCGGGCAGCTTGTCGCCGGGCTGGATCGTCATGGTCGGCATCCTTTTCGTTGAGGGGATTTCTGGTCGGCGAGACATTGGGTCGGGCGCTGCGGGAGTCAAGGATTGGTGAGGGGTGAGGTGGGATTTTGGGGGTTTCTGCTTACGACCGGTAGCGGACGCTCTCTTTTCCCTTCGTCATTCCCGCGAAAGCGGGAATCCAGCGAGCCAGCGTTGCGCGCTGGGTTCCCGCTTTCGCGGGAATGACGAGGAGGGCGTAGGGCAGCCCCCCACCCCAAAGCAGGCGTCGGCGCCAAAGATGCTGGACCACCCGGTCCCTCCGCGCCATGATAGCGCGATGGACACGGACCCCATTTGGTTTACCGGCCAGCTGCTGCTCGCGCTGCCCGGGATTGGCGATCCCCGCTTTGAGCATTCGGTGATCGCGATGATCAGCCATGACGAAGAGGGTGCGATGGGGATCGGGATTTCCGATCCGATTTCGGGGATGACGGTCGGCGCGGTGCTCGACCAACTCGAAATCGAGCATGATGACCCGCTGGAACAACCCGTATTCCTTGGCGGCCCGGTCGAGCCGTCGCGCGGGTTCGTGTTGCACAGCATGGACTGGGGCGGGCAGGAGGCGGTGCAGGTCAGCGATCGCTGGATGGTGTCGAGTTCGCACGACATCCTGCGCGCCATCGGCGAAGGCCGCGGGCCGTCACGCTGGCTGGTGGCGTTGGGCTATGCCGGATGGTCGGCAGGGCAGCTGGAGGGCGAGATGGTGCGCCACGGCTGGCACGTCACCCCGGGCAGCGACGCGCTGTTGTTCGACACGCCGCCCGCCGAACGGTGGCAGGCGGCGTTTGCCGAAGCGGGAGTGGACGCCCGCTTGCTGACAACCGAGGGTGGCGAGGCTTAGCGCGCCAGCGCCAACTGGGGACGCCCCGCCGCGAGGTTCGCGCGCGCGGTGCGCGCGGCCCAGCGCGAATCGACATAGCGGCCGTCGGCGAGTTCGAGATCGTAGCGGATCGGGCTGGCCATAGCGGCGTCGTAGGCGGCGGCGGCATCGCTGGTGCGACCCAGGCGAGCGTAAGCGGTTCCAAGGTTGATCAGCCGCGACGGGTCGCGGGCGTCGAGGGTGGTGTCGCCGGTCAGCTTGGCGACCGCAGCTTGATTTTCGCCCGCGCGCAGCTCGGCATAAGCGACGGGCAGGGCTGTCGAATCGGCCTGCGGGCCCGTGACAACGATGATCGATTGCGCGGCCGCCGGGGTTGCGAAGGCCAATGCGATCAGCGGCAGGATTATTTTTTTCATTTCTCTATCCCCTCGAAAACTTTAGCCGATTTTCTCGCTGATCAGCGGAAAAGTCAATGTTTTCGGCACTTTGTAACACTCGTGTCACAATAGCAAATTATGCTGATCGCAAGGCGTATTATAAATCAAGATTTTCAAAATCTTGGCGTCAACGACTCGGCGTCACAATTAAGCGGCTCCGACTGTCACAAATGCGCCCGCTGAAAATAAATCTGCGCGGCGGTGCATTTTGCGCCGCCGATTCGCGCGCCCGCGCCGCTCGGCGGAGTGAGCGGGGATTGCGATATAAAGAAAAGTTTATATTTGATCGGCAGCGCGCTTTAAGCTAGGGCGCGCAACATAATTTCGTGGCCGCTCGCCTGCGGCCGATACTCGCCTACAGGAGACTCCATCGTGGCCACTCTCGCCGCCGACACCCGTGATTATGTGATTGCCGACATCGGCCTTGCCGATTTCGGGCGCAAGGAAATCAACATCGCCGAAACCGAAATGCCGGGCCTGATGGCGCTGCGCAGCGAGTTTGGCGCGGCGCAGCCGCTGAAGGGCGCGAAGATCGTCGGGTCGCTGCACATGACGATCCAGACCGCGGTGCTGATCGAGACGCTGACCGCGCTCGGCGCCGAAGTCCGCTGGGCGACGTGCAACATCTTTTCGACGCAGGATCATGCCGCCGCCGCAATCGCCGCGACGGGCGTGCCGGTGTTCGCGGTGAAGGGCGAAAGCCTCGCCGATTATTGGGATTATGTCGGCCGCATTTTCGACTGGGGTGTCGAGGACGGCACCACCTGCAACCTGATCCTCGACGATGGCGGCGATGCCACGATGTTCGCGCTGTGGGGCGCGAAGCTCGAAGCCGGGCAGGACATGCCGGCGCCCGAGAATGAAGAAGAGATCGAGATGCAGCGCGCGCTGAAAGCGTTCGTCGCCGCGAACCCCGGTTACCTGACCAAGACGGTCAAGGCGATCAAGGGCGTGTCGGAAGAAACCACGACCGGCGTCCACCGCCTGTACCACATCGCCAAGAAGGGCGAGCTGCCCTTCCCCGCGATCAACGTCAACGACAGCGTCACCAAGTCGAAGTTCGACAACCTATATGGCTGTAAAGAGTCGCTCGTCGACGCGATCCGCCGCGGCACCGACGTGATGCTGGCGGGCAAGGTCGCGACCGTCGCCGGCTTCGGCGACGTCGGCAAGGGCTCGGCGCAGTCGCTCCGCAACGGCGGTGCCCGCGTCCTCGTCACCGAAATCGACCCGATCTGCGCGCTGCAGGCGGCGATGGAAGGCTTCGAGGTCGTGACGATGGACGAAGCGGTCAAGCGTTCGGACATCTTCGTCACCGCGACCGGCAACGCCGACGTGATCACCGCCGAGCATATGGCGGCGATGAAGAATATGGCGATCGTCTGCAACATCGGCCACTTCGACAGCGAGATCCAGATCGCGGCGCTCGCCAATTACAAGTGGACCGAAGTGAAGCCGCAGGTCGACCTGGTCGAATTCCCCGACGGCAAGCAGATCATCATCCTGTCGAAGGGTCGCCTGGTGAACCTCGGCAATGCGACCGGCCACCCGTCGTTCGTGATGTCGGCGAGCTTCACCAACCAGACGCTGGCGCAGATCGAACTGTGGACGCGCAGCGAGCAGTATAAGAACGACGTCTATGTCCTGCCCAAGCATCTCGACGAAAAGGTCGCGGCGCTGCACCTCGACAAGCTGGGCGTGCAGCTGTCGAAGCTGAGCCAGAAGCAGGCCGATTATATCGGCGTGCCGGTCGAAGGGCCGTTCAAGCCCGATCATTATCGTTACTGATCGCGTCCACGTCAGTGGAACAGGACGGCCCGCTCCCTTCACAGGGAGCGGGCCGCTTCGCGTTCAGCGCGCCAGCGGTCCCAGCGTATCGCGCAGCGGCCCCAGCCATTCGGCATAGGGTTTCCACACGTCCATCCCGTCGCGGTTGAGCGGGCGGCGCACCTGTTCGCTGCTTGGGGTGCGGACGACGCGGTCGAGCTTGTGGAATTCGAGCAGCGCCGGATCCCAGTCGAGCCCGAGATGGGCGAGCGCGGGGCGCAACTGGCTTTCGGGATCGGCGACCATCGCGTCATAATCGATATGGTGGGCCAGCGTCGGCGCGACGCGGTCCAGATGCGCCATCATCCGCACATAATCGACATAGCATTGGCCGATGTCGGTCAGCCTGAACGACGAGGCATGGGCGCGCGAAAAGCTTTGCGAGAAGTTCGAAAAGCAGCAGTCCATCGCGTCGCGGCGGATGTCGACGAACTTCGCCTGCGGCAGGATGCGGCGGATGAAGAGGATGTTGCTCCAGTTGTGCGGCAATTTGTCGACGAAATAGCCGCGGTCGGTCTTGCGGTGCAGCGCGGCGCGGCGGAGATAATCCTGCCCCATCGCCGCCGCCGCGGCGTCGGGGATCTGCGCGATCAGCTGCGGCACCGTCACTTTGCCGCGCCGCGTCGCCATCTCCATCGCGCCGCGCAGGATGGCGGGGGCGTAAGGCAACTCGCCGACGGGTTCGATCGCGGGGTGGCTGCCGAGCATCTGTTCGAGCAGGGTCGAGCCCGAGCGCGGCAGGCTGACGATGAAGACCGGCACCGCATCGCCCACCGGCCGATCGCCGAGCGCCGCGATGAAGGCGGGATCGACCGCCGCCGCGACCTCGGCGACCTCGGCGGTCAGTTCGCGCGGATCGTAGCCGATGTCGTCGGCGCGCTGCTGGTTGCCTTGCTCATAATGTTCGAACGCCTCGCGATAACGGCCGCGGTCGTGAAGCGCGCGGGCGAGTGCGAAGTGGAGCGGGGCGCTGTTGCGGATGTCGATCGCGATGCCGATCATCCGCTGCATATGCGCGACGTCGGCGTCGGTGAGCACGCGGCTCTTGATATTGGCGAGCGCCCACCAGGCTTCGCCGCATTCGTCGTCGGCGGCGACCGCCTGGCGATAGGCGGCAATCGCGGCGTCGACCTCGCCCGCCGCGCGCAGGCTGTGGCCATAGGCGATCCAGTGGTGCGGCTTGTCGCCATTCTGCTCGGCAAGCCGCTGCTGGATCGCCTGCGCCGCGGCATTATGGCCCAGCTTGTCGAGGATCAGCGCGTGCATCGCGGGGATCACCGGATCGTCGATTTCGCGTTCCAGCGCGGCGAACAGCGCGGCCGCCTCGTCCAGCCGTTCCTGCTGGTTGAGCACCGACGCGAGGTGACGGCGCACCTCGACATCGCGCGCCCCGGCGGCAAGCGCGCGGCGCAGGAAATGTTCGGACTGGCCGAGCGCGCCGAGCAGCATCGCGATCTCGCCCAGCTTGGCGAGCCCCTGCGGCTCGTCGGGGCGCTGACGCAGATGCGCGATCACCTGCTGCGCCGCTTCATCGAGCCGGCCGGCGTTGGCGAGCGAAGTGGCGCGGATCAGCAACGGAAACGCGCTGAGAGTGCCGTCCAGGCTCATCAAATGTAGCCGAGCAGGGCGCGCAGCCCCGGCGCCTGATAATCGACCAGCGCGCGGTGGCGGGCGCCGAGCGTCGCGGGAAAATCGAGCGCGACGCCGGTGAGATTGGCGCGAGCGGTGCCGCTTTGCGCCGGGTCGGCGCCGGTGCGGACCCGGGCTTGCCAGTCGTCGGGGCACTCGATGCCGCAGGCGCCGAGCAGATCCTTGAAAAAGTTCGCCGCGGCGGGGCTGTCGAGGTCGCCAAGATGGGCAATCAGGTCTTCATAGGTCACGACATGGACGCGCGCGCCCAGCCACGCCGCGGCGTTCATTTCATAAATGTCGTTGAGCGACGGCGCCTTGCCTGGCAGGCCGAAAATCATCATCGTCAGCAGCTCGTTGACGGTCAGCGCGCCGGTCTTGAAAAAATCCATATTGCCGGAAAACTGCTCCGAGGCGAAGAAACGCGCCCGCGCGATGACCCAGTCATAGGGGTCGCGGTAGAGCAGGATGCGCCGCGCGGGCGCGGTTTCGATCGCCGAGGCGTCGGCGAAGAACAAATGACCCCAGCTGAGGTGCGGATGGGCAGGGTCAAAGGCGCCGCGATGCTGTTGCAGGTTCGGCCACTGGATGAAATCGCGCGCATATTGCTGTTCGACCGGAACGAACATGCGGACGATGTTGCGCAGCAGGTGGCTGCCGCTTTTTGGCACGCTGTTCAGAAATATGGGCTGACGCAGCGGCGCCTGGACGAAGCGGCGGTTTTCGGCATCGAGCGTATCGGCTTTCACCGTGACTTCGGGCATCGGGCGCGGGGGCTCCTGACAGGGATCAAAACAGTTGGGGCGGCATGTTGCCATGCCGCCCCAGACTTTGTCGTGTCAAATCGGTCAGAACTTGGCGCGGACGTTGACGAAACCGCGCCGTCCGGTGAACGGATATTGCGAAGCCACAACGACCCCGCCGAGCGTGGCGATCTGGCCGCCGTTCAGAACCGACACGCGCGGTGGACGCGTGTTGAAGATGTTGCTGACACCAAGCGTAAGCTCGAACCGGCCATCGGCGATCTCCTGCGTCACCGACGCATTGTGATAGAAGGTCGTCGGGGTGGTGAGATCCGGGCAATAGCGACCATAGACCACCGAATCGATGCACGGATCGTTGCCATTGTCTTGCAGGAACTCTTCCACGTCTGACGTGCCCCCGATGACATTAAGGCCATAGAACAGGCTGAGGCCGCTGTTCGTGATCCAGTTGGCGCGGAAATCGCCAACCCATTTCGGCGACCCTGCCTGACCGTTGTCGGTGGTGGCGGGCGACGTCGGGAGCAGCCGGAAGCTGTCCTTGGTCTGCCACGTCATATCTGCCGTCAACGAGATTCGGCCAAGCTTGCCCAGGTCGTGGCGAATATTGACGTTCAAATCGACGCCGCTGTTGCGCTGCCTGGCGATATTGACGAACTGGTCGCGCACTTCGCGCACGTTGTTCGGCGCGGCAGTCTGGCCGCGCGTGAACAGATCGCACAGCGGATCGTTGGGGAAGTCCACCGAGTCATAACAGCCGAACAGAATGTTGGCGGCGCCGAGCTGGGTAATCTCTCCCTTCACCTTGATGTCGAAATAATCGACCGCAAGATTGATCGTCGTGTCGGGCAGGAAGCCGAACTTGGGCGACAGCACAGCCCCGACAACCAAGGCCGTCGAGGTTTCCGCCTCGAGGTTGCCAAGGCCACCGCGCGACGTGGCGGTCGCACTGACACCCGTACCCGGATGGTTTCCGGGAATACCGTCGGCCGCACAGTTGTCGGCAATGCGCTGGGTCGTCGTGCCGTTCGCCAAACCGTTCGCCCACTGGATGCAGGGATCGATATTGCGCTGGGCCGGGAAGCTGGTTTCATCGGCCAGGAACTGTTCGAACAGCGCAGGCGCGCGGAACGAAGTGCCATAGCTGGCACGGAACCGCAGCACGTCGTTCAAGGCCCAGTTGACCCCCAGCTTGTAGGTGAAGTTGCCGTTGTCGCTGTCCGACACGCCATCCGACGCGCGGGTCGACTTGACGCTGGTAACGCGTCCGGCTGCCGACAGCGTCAGGTTTTCGAAGAACGGTTTGCCTTCGAACACCGGGACGTTGATTTCGGCAAAGGCTTCCTTGGTGATCGCCTTGCCCGCGGTGATGCCCGAGGTCGATGCGCCCCACGCATTGCCGGCGCGCGTTATCTCACCCGGAACGTCGTTGATCTTGTCGCGGCGCCAGGTGATGCCACCGGCCAGCTGCACGGCCCCGGCGGGAAGCGTAAACAGATCGCCCGAAACCGTCGCCTCGCCCGTCGCCTGGGAGTAGACGGTCTTGCCCTCCTCCCATTCGAAATAGAAATCCTTCTCCGCCTGCGTAAGGTTGCCGGCGAGGAAATCAGGGTCCATCCACCGCAGGTCGACGCACTGTTTGCCGGAAATAGGCGTAACGGTACCGACGCACGAGGCGGTCTGGAAATAGCCGGTGTCGTAGGCATCCTGCAGCGCCTGCTGGGTGCGATATTTGCCGATGCTCTTGCTGTACTGGCCATAGACCTCCCAGCGCCAGTTCTTGGTGCCGCCGAAATCGCCGCGCGCACCGCCGACGCCGCGGTAATAATCGACCTTCTGGCTGCTGTCCGACTGGTCGGTGATCGCCGTCGGGCTGACCAGGTTGACGCCGGTCCAGCCGTCCGCCCAGATCGTGCCGGGGCCGCCGCCGGTGCCGTAAAGATCGCCCGTGTAGCCGAAGTTCCAGAATTGGCGCCAGCCGTTCTGGTAGGTTTCACGGCGGTTGAACAGGAATTCGCCGAACAGCTCGATCGAATCCGACAGCTCGAACGCGCCTTCGGCATAAGCCGTGTAAAGCTTGGTCGATGGAATGATCGTACCGTCGGCCTGGAACGGGTGGTAGGAGTTCTGGATCGCCGTCGATGCGGGGTCATAGCCGGTCGGGAACCAGCCCGCCGGCGTGCCGAAGTCGCCGGGATAGGCGGGCGCGCCATAGGCGGGGACACCCAGCGTCTCGCCCGGATACTGATATTGCACCAGGATGGTCTGGCCGTTCGGCGACGTGTTCAGCCCCGTGTTCGGGCCGCCGGGGCCGTCGAACTGCAGGTTGTCGATGAGGTTATAGGTCCAGACGTGGCCCCAGCGCAGATCTTCGCACTTGGGCTGACCGGTCCGCGGATCGATCAAATCGGCGCGGCTGCCGTCTTCGCGGAAGGTATAGGCTTCCGGGCAGGCGAGATAGCTGCGGTCGCCGCGCTTGAGTTCATTGACCTTGGTATAATCGCCCGCGATCAGGATATGGCCGCGGCTGAAGGTCTTGCCCCAGATGCCGCTGAGGCGATATTCCTCGCCGCCGCCCGCGAACGGAGCCGACACGTTGCCGCTGAGTTCGATGCCGTTGGTGTCGGTTTTGGTGATGATGTTGACCACCCCGGCGACCGCGTCGGAACCATAGACCGACGACGCGCCGGTTTTCAGGATCTGAACATTTTCCGCGATCGATTGCGGCAATACGTTGAGGTCGAACGACGACACGCCGCCGCGCGTACCCGCCGGACCGGCGCGGCGACCGTTGAGCAGCACCAGCGTGCGATTGGGACCGAGGCCGCGAAGATCGATCGTTTGTGCGCCAGGGCCGCCCGCGGTCACAAAGTTCGACGAAATCGCCGAAGTGATCTGGGTCGAACCCGCCGCGACCGGCGAGCTTTGCAGTGTCGAGGCGAGGTCGAACTTGCCTTCTTTCGCCGCGATTTCGGGATCGATAACCGAAATGGGGTCGGGGCTGTTGAACGGGGTCAGTCGCAGACGCGAGCCGGTGACGACGATGGCATCTTCGGGCGCCGCAGTTTCGGCGGCGTCGGTTTCGGCCGGCGCGGTGTCCTGCGCTGCGGCCGGCGATGCCATCATGACGGCCATCGCCGAAAGGCTGGCAAAACCCAGAATCCGCCGCGCATGCAGCGACGTCCTGCTTAAATCGTTCATAGATATTCCCCGGTTTCAAGTGCCCCGGCCGCCCCGATTGGGTGGGCCGTATAATATTGCCAAGCCTTTTCAGCCTCTTTGGGCCTTCTGGCTTGCCGATGTACTAGCCTTCCAAGGCTTTCGCGCCAAGTCAAGCGCCGCGCGGAACAGTTCACCGCTTTGTCAATAACCTGTGACAGAATTGCCGCATATGCCCGACACGGGCGGCGATCCGCGGATCGGGCGGCATGATCGGGCGTTCCGGCGCCAGGCGATTGAAACCCGCGGGGACAGGCGATAGGGCGGGCTGATGGTCCTCTGCCCCCCCTTTCATTTCCCGCACGGCGCGGCGTTCGCCTGATGACATTGTCGTCGGGCGCGCTCTTTGCCCTGGGCCTGTTTGCTGCGCTGTGGTTGCTGACCGGATTGTGGGCGGCCGGCCGGGGGATCGCGATGCAGCGGCGCGCGGCATTCGTCGCCGGGCAGGCCGAGCGGCTGGCCAGCCTGGTCGAAGCGTCGCCGCAACTGCCGGTCATCGTCCGCGCCGACTGGCGGATCGAGGCCAGCGAGAAGCTGGGCCGGTGGTTGGGGCTGGCGCAAGGGCCACGCAATTTCGACGAGCTGCGCGGGCTCGGCAGCGGCCTTGACCCCGACGGCCACGACGCGCTGCGCCAGGCCATCCTGGGCGCGCAGCGCGGCGCCAAACCCTTTACGCTGAGCCTGAAGCCGCAGGGCAGCGAGCGCACGATCATCCTGCACGGCGCCCCGGCGCCGCAGACGGTCGGCGGCCCGGGCAGCGTGCTGCTCTGGATCAGCGATGCGACCGACGGCCAGCATGCGCTGGCGCAGGCGCGCAGCGACCGCGACGAGGCGATGGCGGCGTTCGAAGCCTTGTCGGGGCTGATCGAGGCGGCTCCCTTTCCGATGTGGTTCCGCGGCACCGACCTTAACCTCGCACTGGTCAACGGCGCCTATGTCCGCGCCGTCGAGGCAAAGAGCGCGGTGGCGGTGATCGATGGCGGCGTCGAGCTGTGCGAAACCGTCGCCGGGGTCAGCGCCGCCGAAGCCGCCGACGAAGCGCGCATCGCGGGCGCGGCGCAAATCCGCACGATCCCGGTGACGATCGAGGGTGAGCGCCGCATCATGCGCGTCGTTGATGTGCCGCTGGCGCCGACCGGCGGGCGCGTGATCGGCGTCGCGGGCTATGCGATCGACATTCAGGAGTTGGAGAGCGAACGCGGCGCGCACCGGCGTTTCGTCGATACCCAGCGCGAACTGCTCGACCGGCTGTCGGCGGCGGTGGCGCAATTCGGACCCGACCAGGGGCTCAGCTTTGCCAATCTGCCGTTCCGCCGCCTGTTCGGGCTCGAAGCCGACGAGGTCGCCGAGGCGGCGCCCTTCGCCCGCCTGCTCGACGCGTGGCGCGAACGCGGGCGGACCCCGGAGGTACGCAACTATCCCGAATGGCGACAGGCGCATGTCGACTGGTTCGCGCAGCCGGGGGCGAGCGAGGAGGACTGGCTGCTGCGCGACGGCACCCACCTGCACGTCGTTGCCCAGCCGACCCCCGACGGCGGGATGCTGCTGATCGCCGAGGACAAGACCGAGCAGGTCCAACTGGCGGGCGCGCGCGACACCTTGCTGCGCGTCCGCACCGCGACCTTCGACAATTTGTTCGAAGCGATCGCGGTGTTCGCGCCCGACGGGCGCCTGCATCTGTGGAACCAGCGCTTCCGCCGCCTGTGGGGGATCGATGAGGGGACGCTGGCGGCGCATCCGCGCGTCGATGCGCTGATGGGCGGGCTGGCCGACCGGCTGGTCAAACCGAACCAGATCAGCATCGTGCAGGAAGTCATCCGCGCCGCGACGCTGGAGCGGCAACAGCGCGGCGGCGAAATCGGGTTTGCCGACGGGCGTTATTTCGATTTCGCGTCGATCCCGCTGCCCGACGGCAATGCATTGCTGATCATGCTCGACATCACCCCGAGCCGCAAGATGGAGGGCGCGCTGCGCGAACGCAACGAGGCGCTGGAGGCCGCCGACCAAGTCAAGACCGCGTTCCTGTCGCGAATGAGTTACGAACTGCGCACGCCGCTGACCTCGATCGGCGGGTTCGGCGAGATGTTGCAGGCGGGCTATGCCGGCAAGCTCAGCGACCAGCAGCAGGGCTATGTCGATGCGATCATGGATTCGGTCGGCGTCCTCGGGCGCCAGATCGATAATGTCCTCGATCTGGCACAGGGCGAAGCCGGGTCGCTGGTCGTCGAGCGGGCGCCGGTCGATGTCCGGGCGTTGCTCGATAGGGCGCTCGCGGACGCCACGGCGTTTGCGGCGGCCGAGAAGGTCGAACTGGTCGGCAATATTTCGGCCGATCTGGGCCGTATCGACGGCGATGCGCCGCGGCTGTCGCGGCTGGTCGCGGGGTTGCTCGACAATGCGGTGCGCTACACCGCGCCGACGCGAAAGGCGGGCGGCCGCGTGCTGCTGCATGCGACGGGCGACGCGCACGGGATCGACATCATCGTGTCGGACAATGGTCCGGGGATGCCCGAGGCGGTCGCCGCGGTGACCAAGGGGCAGCAGGCGGGCACCGCGTCGGGCGGCATCGGCCTCGCGCTCGCACGCCAGCTTGTCGCCGCGCATGGCGGCACGATGGAGGTGGTGAGCGAGGCGGGGCAGGGCACACTGGTGCGGATCAGCTTGCCGCGGCGCGTATGAGCCACCGATGCGACTATACGCTCGCCGACGCCGAGCGCATTGGTGCCGCGATCGGCGCGGCGTTGCGGCCCGGCGATGTCGTTGCGCTGTCGGGGGACCTCGGCGCCGGCAAGACGACGCTGGCACGCGCGATGCTGAAGGCGCGCGGGCTCGCGGGCGAGGCGCCGAGCCCGACCTTTGCGATCGTCCAGCCCTATGCGCCGCCCGAAGTCGACCTGCCGATCGCGCATGTCGATCTGTACCGGATCGAGGATGAGGGCGAGCTGATCGAGCTGGGGCTCGACGATTATCTGTACGATGGCGCACTGCTGATCGAATGGCCCGAGCGGCTGGGGACGCAAGGTTGGCCGGGCACACTGTCGATCACGATTTCGGGGAGCGGCGACGCGCGCGTCTTGACAGCCGACGTGCCGACGTCTTGGGGGAGCCGATGGCCGCTCCGATGATTCCGCCCCCCCATGCGCCCGCCTTCCTCGCCGCGCATGGCTGGGGCGATGCCCAGATTTTGCCGCTGGCCGGCGATGCGTCGTTCCGGCGCTATTTCCGCGTTGTCGACCGCGACCGGCAGGCGGTGCTGATGGATGCGCCGCCGCCGCACGAGGATCCGCGGCCTTTTATCGCGGTGGCCGAATATCTGTGCGGTGAGGGGCTGACCGCGCCGACGATCTTTGCCCGCGACCTGACGCAGGGACTGCTGCTGATCGAGGATTTCGGCGATGTGCGGCTGCGCGAAACCGCCGATGCCGCGCTCGACCGCGAGGTCGATCTGTACGCCGGGGTGACCGACCTGCTCGTCCACCTTCATGCCCGCCCGCCGATGTCCGGCCTGCCGGTGCTCGGGCTCGAACAGTGGCTCGACGAGGTGATGCTGTTCAGCGACTGGTATTGCCCGACGCTAGGCATCGAGGTCGACCGCGATGCCTTTCGCGCCGCATGGGAAGCGGTGCTGACCCCGGTCGAGCATGACGGCCTGCCGCGCGTCACCGTGCTGCGCGATTATCACGCCGAAAATATCATGCTGGTGCCGGGCAAAGTGGGCGTGGCCCATTATGGCCTGCTCGATTTTCAGGACGCGCTGATCGGGCATCCCGCCTATGATCTGGCGTCGGTGCTCGAGGATGCGCGGCGCGATGTCACCCCTGCGGTTGAGGCGGCGATGCTCGCGCGCTACCAGGGCGCGACCGGGCACGATCTCGAAAGCGCCTATTGGGCGCTCGCGGCGCAGCGCAACACGCGCATCCTGGGGGTATTCGTGCGGCTGTGGAAACGCGACGGAAAGCCCGGCTATCGCCAGTTCCAGCCGCGGATGTGGGGGCTGCTCGAACGCGACCTCGCGCATCCGGGGCTAGCGCCGGTGCGCGCCTGGTTCGACGAGAATATTCCGGCCGACAAGCGCGCGGCGGCGTGGTGATGGACGCGAAGATCGACAGCGCGATGGTGATGGCGGCGGGGCTGGGCAAGCGCATGCGTCCGCTCACCGCGACGCGGCCGAAGCCGCTGGTGCGCGTCGCGGGCAAGCCGCTGATCGACCATAGTCTCGACCGCATCGAGGCGGCGGGGATCGGGCATGTCGTGGTCAATGTCCATTATCTGGCCGATGCGCTGGAAGCGCATCTGTCGGCGCAGAAACGCGCGTTCACGATCGCCATTTCGGATGAGCGCGACCTGCTGCTGGAAACCGGCGGCGGGATGGTCAAGGCGCTGCCGCAACTGACCGGCGATCCGATCCTGATCGTCAACAGCGATAATATCTGGACCGACGGGCCGCAGGACAGCATCCAGCATCTGGCGCGGCACTGGGACGGGGGCCGGATGGACGCACTGCTGCTGCTGATCCGCCAGGCCAGCGCCACCGGGCACGGCGGGCGCGGCGATTTCCATATGGACCCGTCGGGGCTCTTGTCGCGCCGCAAGCCGGGGCGGATTGCGCCCTTCGTCTATACCGGGGTGCAGCTGATCTCGCCGCGCTTGCTGGCGGACGCGCCCGCGGGGCCATTTTCGACCAACATCTTGTGGGACCGTGCGATTGCGGCGGGACGGCTGTTCGGCCTGTCGCATATGGGGCAGTGGTTCGACGTCGGGTCGCCCGCCAGTATCGGCCCGACCGAAGCGGCGCTGAGTGAGGTTTGAACCTCCCTTTTCGTCATTGCGAGCCCTTCGACTGCCTTGCAGGCGCTCAGGACAAGCTGCGCGAAGCATTCCAGAGTTGCGTAATCCGCTCCGGATTGCTTCGCTGCGCTCGCAATGACGAGCTCTGAATCAGTGGCGGACGCGAAGCCCACCGTCTTTTCCATCCCGGTCCAGCGGGCCTTTGCCGACGCGCTTGTCGCGGGGCTGATCGACCGCTTTGCCGACGGTGCATTGGGGCTGGCCGAAGGATTGATCCTGCTCCCCAGCAATCGCGCACGCAGCGCGGTGCAGGCGGCGTTCGTGCGTGCCAGCGGGGCGGGGCTGCTGATGCCGCGGCTCGCGGTGATCGGCGATGCCGACCTCGACGAAAGCGTCGCGCTGGCGCTCGATGCGATCGACGAGGCCGAACCGATCCCGCCCGCGATCGATCCGCTGCGGCGGCGGCTGATGCTGGCGGCGCTGATCGAGCGGCACAATCCCGCAGGCGAAGACGCGATCACCGGCGCCGCGGCGTTCCAGCTTGCCGAGGGGCTGGGGCGGGTGATCGACCAGCTGTATTATGAGGAGATTGCCCCCGCGCGGCTGGGCGATATCGAAGCCGCACTGGGCGATCTGGCCGGGCATTGGCAGGCGTCGTGGCAGCGGCTGCGGCTGCTGATCGATCATTGGCCCGCGATGCTCGCCGCGACGGGGCATATCGACCGCGCCGACCGCCGCAACCACCTGCTTGCGCGGGTCAGCGCCGGGTGGCGCACCGCCCCGCCAGGACGCTTTGTCGTCGCGGCAGGGGTGACGACCGCGGCGCCCGCGATCGCGCGGTTGCTGCGCACCGTTGCCGACTTGCCCAATGGGATGGTGGTGCTGCCGGGGCTCGACCTCGGCATGGCGGCGGAGGAATGGGACGCACTGGGGCCGGTGAAGCCCGACCCGGAACAGCCGGGGCAGCGCCCGCTGGAAACGCATCCGCAATATCATCTGAAGCTACTGCTCGGGCGGATGGGGATCGCGCGCGAAGAGGTCGGCGCATGGGCCGCGCCGTCGCCGTTCGACGGTCCCGATGCGCGCGCGCCCTTTTTGTCGCTGCTGTTCGCGCCCGCCGCCTATACCGCGCGCTGGCAAGCGGCGGACGATGTCGCGCCGAGCCTGACCGGGGTCAGCGCCGCGGTGTTCGCCGATGACGGGCAGGAGGCGCAGGGGATCGCCTTGATGATGCGGCGCGCGTTGAATGAGCCGGGGCGCACCGCCGCGCTGGTGACCCCCGATCGCCTGCTCGCCGAGCGCGTCGCGGCGGCGCTCGCGCGCTGGGACATCGCGGTCGACGACAGCGCCGGGCAGCCGCTGGGGCAGACGCCGCCGGGCGCGCTCTTGTTGCTGCTCGCCGAATTTGCCGCGGCGTTCGATCCCGTGCGGCTGATCGCGCTGCTCGGGCACCCGCTGGTCCGCGCGGGCGAGACACGGCTCGACTGGCTCGACCAGGTGCGGCGGCTCGACCTGGTGCTGCGCGGGCCGGGGCTGGTGCCGGGTTGGGCGGGGGTGACGGCGCGCATCGGCGAGATTGCGGCGGACAGCGATCGGCGCGGTCATGCCGCCGCAGTGGCGATCACCGATTGGTGGGCCGGGGTGGCGGCGGGCCTAAGTGCCACACTGGCGCCTTTCGCGGCGGGCGTTCCTGCGCCGCCGTCGCTGCTGCTCGGCGCGTTGCAGGACGCGCTCGGCTGGCTGACCGGCGAAGGGGCGTGGACCGGGCATGCGGGCCGCGCCTTGTCCGACCTGTTCGATCGCTGGACGCTGGCGAAGGGCGATGGCCCGGCGCTCGTCGCCCCCGCCGATTTTCCCGCGATGCTCGCCGACCTGATGAGCGGCGAGAGTATCCGTCCCCCCTATGGCGGGCATCCGCGGCTGTTCATCTGGGGTCTGCTCGAAGCGCGGTTGCAGCGCGCCGACCTGATGATTTTGGGTGGGCTCGACGAGGGGCGCTGGCCGCCGCAGCAAAGCCCCGATCCCTGGCTCGCCCCCGGCATCCGGCGGATGCTGGGCCTCGCCGCGCCCGAGCGGCAACAGGGAATGGCGGCGCATGATTTTGCCGGTGCCTTTGCGGCGCGCGAGGTGGTGGTGACGCGCGCGATGCGCAGCGGCGGCGATCCGGCGGTCGCGTCGCGTTTCTGGCTGCGGCTGAGTGCACTGGCGGGCGAATTGCCCGAAGCAACGCTTGATGGTCAGCCGGTGACCGCGCTCGCGGCGGCGCTCGATGTCCCGCCGGGCAGCAGCCAGCCCGCCGACAAACCGCGCCCGGCGCCGCCCCTCGCGGCGCGCCCCGACCGGATCAGCGTCACCGGGGTCGACCAGCTGGCGCGCGACCCCTTTGCCTTTTACGCTGCGAAGATCTTGCGGCTGAGCGAGTTGGAGCCGCTCAGCAGCGGTCCCGACGCCAAATGGTTCGGCACGCGGGTGCATAAATTCCTGCAGGACTGGCAGGCGGCGGGGCTGACCGAGGCGGCCTTTGCGGCGGAAATCGCGGCTTTGCGCGCCGATCCCGCCCTCGACTCGCTGGGCCGCGCCTTCTGGCTGCCGCGCATCGAACCATCGCTGCGCTGGGCCGCCGAACGGGTGTGGGCGGCGCGCGAGGAACGTTGGCCGGTCGCCAATGAGGTGAGCGGCAAGCTGTTGGTGGGCGGCATCACGCTGCGCGGCACCGCCGACCGCGTCGATCAGGCCGCCGACGGCACGCTGGCGATCGTCGATTACAAGACCGGCGCGGCGCCGTCGGCCAAGTCGGCGGGCGAAGGGCTGAACAGCCAACTCGGTCTGCTGGGGCTGATCGCCGAGGAAGCGGGGCTCGGCGATCTGGCCCCCGAGCCGGTTGGCGCGTTCGAATATTGGGAATTGAAGCGCGACCGAAAAAAGGGCGTCGATGGCGCGGTCAGGGCGATCAAGGGGCAAAAGCCGAAACCGTCGACCGCCGCGGCGGTGATCGAGCGGGCGCGCGAGGCGCTGGCTGAGCTGAGCGCGCGCTTCCTGCTGGGGCAGGAACCGTTCGTTCCGGGCGACAGCGCCAAACGCTACCCCGATTTCGACCAGCTGATGCGCCGCGACGAATGGTTCGGGCGGGGTTATCCCGATCCGGGCGCGACAGAAGAGGGGGCGGCATGATCGACCCCGACAAGCTGCTCAAGACGCTCGACGCCGGCCAGCGCGCTGCGGCGCAGCCGGACGACCATGTCTGGCTGGGCGCGTCGGCGGGGACGGGCAAGACGCAGGTGCTGTCGGCGCGCGTCCTGCGGCTGATGCTGGCGGGCGTGTCGCCCGAGGCGATCCTGTGCATCACCTTTACCAAGGCGGGCGCCGCCGAAATGGCGCACCGCATCCACGAGCGGCTGGCGATGTGGGTGCGGATGGCCGACGGCGATTTGCGCACCGAATTGCTTTCGCTGGGCCTAGACCTGGAACTGATCGGTTATGACCGCGGGGTTCCGGACCTACTCGATCTTGCTCGCTCCCTCTTCGCCACGGTGATCGATAGCCCCGGCGGCGCGGTGCGGGTGCAGACGATCCACAGTTTCTGCCAGACTTTGCTCGCGAGCTTTCCGCTCGAGGCGAAAATCCTGCCCGGGTTTCGCGCGCTCGAGGACAGCGAGGCGAGCGCGCTCCAGCGCGAGGTGCTCGGGCAATTGCTCGCCCGCGCCGATGCCGACGGCGATGCGATGCGGACGATCGCGGCGATGCTGGCGCAGCGGTTGGGGCAAGACGCGGCGATCGCTTTTCTGGCGCGCTGCGCGAGCAGTTTCACCGCCACGAATGCGCCGCGCTTGGCACCCAAAGCCCATGACCTGCGAACCGAGCTGGGCTTGCCGCAGGGCGATCCGCTGAGTTGGCAGGCGGCGGCGCTGGCGGGCGGCGCGATTGCTGACGCCGACATCGCGGCGGTCGCTGCCAGCGGGCGCGGTTGGGGGACCAAGACCGGCGACGGGCGCGCCGACATCATGGACGACTGGTTTCGCGCCGATGCGCACGGCCGCGCCGCGATGCTGACCGCAGTGCGCGGCTGCTTCCTGACCGGCACCGGCGACATGCGCGCCGATTACACCAAGGACAAGGGCGGCATGCGCAGTTGCCTCGCCGCCGCCGAACGCATCGTCGCCGCGGCCGAGGAATTGCTCGCTACCGCCACCGCGATGGCGGTCGCCGACGATCTGGCGGCGGCGTGGGATCTCGGCAGCCGCTTTGCCGAGGCTTATGCGCTGGCGAAGCGCGAGCGCGGGCTGGCCGATTTCGACGATCTGATCAGCATCGCGGGGCATCTGCTGGCGCAGGGCGATTTCGGCGACTGGGTGCGCTTCAAGCTCGACCAGCGCACCGACCATATATTGGTCGACGAGGCGCAGGACACCAATGCGCGGCAATGGGCGATTGTCGCCTCGCTGGCCGGCGAGTTTTTCGCGGGGGTCGGCGCAAAAGATGATCGCGTCCGCACGATGTTCACCGTCGGGGACCGCAAGCAGGCGATTTTTGGCTTTCAAGGAACTGATCCGATAGCGTTCGAGGCTGCTCGACGTAGTTTTGCCCAAATGGCTGCGGCGGGTGGCAGGCCGTTCGAGGATGTCGATCTCGATACCAACTACCGCTCCAGCCCTGCGGTGCTCGACGTCGTCGACGCATGGATCGCGGCGGGCGCGACCGCATTGATGGGGCTCGACAGCGACGAGCCGCCGCACATTCCCGCTGAGTTCAACCGCGATCGCGCCGGGCGGGTCGAGCTGTGGGCGCCGCTTCCGGTGGGCAGGGCGCTCGACGCCGATGCCGAGGATGAGGGCGTCGGCGAGGTTGATGGCGATGACGAGGGCGGCGCTCCCCGCGACACGTCCGCCGCGGCGAGCGACCCCGCCAGCCTGCGGCTATCGCGCGCGATCGCCGACGAAGTGCGCGAGTGGATCGCGCATGGCAAGGACGGGCGTCCGGTGGCGCCGGGCGACATCCTGATCCTCGTCCGCCGCCGCAAGGATGTTGCGGCGCGGATCGTCGCGCGGCTGCAATCGCTGCACGTCCCGGTCGCCGGGGTCGATCGCTTCTCGCTGACCCAGTCGCTGGCAGTGCAGGACCTGCTCGCCGCGATGCGCTTTGCGGTGCAGCCGCTCGACGACCTCAACCTGGCGACCCTGCTGGTGTCGCCGCTGTTCGGGTGGAGCCAGGACGATCTGTTCGGCTTTGCCCACGGCCGACAGAAACGGGCGCTGTGGGAACAGTTGCGCGCGCGCGAACAAGAGGCTCCGCCCGCAACGATGGCGGCGCTGCGCAGCTTGCTCGGCATGGGCGATTTCACGACGCCGTTCCGCTTTCTGGAACGCATTTTGTCGGGGCCGCTCGACGGGCGGCGCAAGCTGTATCATCGGCTGGGGCGCGAGGCGCGCGACCCGATCGACGAACTGCTGGCGCAGGCGCTGGCGTTCGAGCGGCAGGAGGCGCCGTCGCTGCTCGGCTTCCTGTCGCACATCGCCGCAAGCAGTGCCGAAATCAAACGCCAGAGCGAGGCGCGCAGCAATGTCGTGCGGGTGATGACGGTGCACGGGTCGAAAGGCTTGCAGGCGCCGATCGTCATCCTGGCCGATGCGACCGACGATCCGAAGCCGCGGCGGGTGAGCTTTGGCCTGTCGATGGCCGGGTGGGACAAATTGCCGGTGTTTCCGCTGGGCAAGGACGAGCGGCAAGGCGCAATCGCCGAGGCGCACGACGTCAAGGAACGCGCCGAGCGCGCGGAGCATTGGCGGCTGCTCTATGTGGCGATGACGCGCGCCGAGGAACTGCTGATCGTCACCGGAACGCGCAAAGCGGACGAGCTGCCCGAGGGCAATTGGCACAGCGCGGTCGATGCGGTGATGGCGGGCATGGGTGCCGAATGGCAGGATGCCGGGCCGCGCTGGGGACAGAAGCGCGTTCATGCGGTGGCGGGCAAGGCACGCGCGGCGAAGGAAAAAGCGCGGGCCGCTGCGCCGCCGGTTGCCATGCCGGCCTGGGCACGGCAACCGGCTCCCGAAGAAGCGCGTCCGCCGCGCCCGCTCGCGCCGTCGGCGCTCGGCGACGATGATGTGGCGGCGGTGCCGCAGGGCGCGGCGCGGGCGGCGGCGGTGAACCGTGGGCGGTTGCTGCACGCTTTGTTCGAGCGGCTGCCGCCGGTGACGTCCGATCGGCGCCGCGCTGCGGCGTCGCGCTGGTTGGGGGTGCAAGCGGCCGATCTCGACGCGGCGGTGCGCGGTGCGATGGTCGATGAGGTGCTGGGAGTATTGGACGATCCCGCGCACGCCGTACTGTTCGGGCCGGGCTCGCTTGCCGAAGTGCCGCTGTCGGCGGTGGTCGACGGCGTGGTCGTCGCGGGGATCGCCGATCGGCTGCTGGTCACCACCGACGCGGTGACGGTGATCGATTTCAAGACGGGGCGGCATGTGCCGGGCAATGCTGGCGAAGTGCAACCCGCCTATCTGCGCCAGATGGCGGCATATCGCGGCGCGCTAGCGACGATTTTTCCGGGGCGGCGGATCGATGCGGCGCTGCTCTATACCGGGGGGCCGCGGTTGATCGCGCTGGACGACGCGCTGCTCGACGCGCACAAGCCCGGCTTGGCGGCAACCAAGACGAATTTGGGCGGTTGAACCCTTGAGCGGCGGGCTGCGAGGACTTAGCTTGGGGACAAGTGGATTTCAGGAGTTTATATCATGGGTACCAAGGCAATCAGCGACGACAGCTTTCAGGCCGACGTCCTCGACAGCGACACCCCCGTG
>JAESFJ010000088.1_pt1 | contig 131485 bp, 128 predicted proteins | sample 9266161 | NCBI WGS metagenome assembly JAESFJ01 (sample SAMN14506165, study PRJNA617096) | algae metagenome | isolation source: Calothrix sp. FI2-JRJ7 and co-occurring heterotrophs from granitic desert soil | place: USA: Red Pass Lake area, Fort Irwin, California | collected 2000-06-01 | reverse complement strand
TTAAAACTAAAATCCTCAAATTTATTGACTATTTTAATAAAACAATGGCTAAACCTTTTAAGTGGACATACAAGGGCAAAGTTTTGGCTATCTGATACTTGGCTTATTTACGCCAAGCTATACTAGCCAGTTTGAAGTCATTGTTGATATTGCTGGTTCTAGTGGAGAAGGTGTTCGTTCGGGTCAAACTGGATTAGTTGGCGCCGATAGTAATGTTACTACAGGCACCGCGCCGCTTTCTGTTGCGTTTACTCCCTGGCGAACATTTAGAATTTATTCAGAATTAGCGTGCTGCAATTTGTTCATTAATTGTCGTTTGCACTCTTTGAGCTATTTCTTGAGACACAGGTACATATCCAAGCTTGACAGCGTACTGCTCCCCTTCTGTTAATGCCCAGTTAATGAAATTTTTGATTGCAGTAGCTTTTGCAGGATTATCATATTGATTATATAGTAGCAGCCAGGTTAAACCCACAATTGGATAAGCTTCTTGTCCAGTGGGGTCTGGAATTTCCAATGCAAAGTTTTGAGGAATTGTTTGTCCTTCTAGTACTCTTGCAGCGGTTTCTGGTGATGGTTCTACAAATTGACCGGCTCTATTTTGCAAAGCTGCCATATTCAAGTTATTTTGTCTGGCATAAACATACTCAACATAGCCAATTGCTCCTTGGGTTTGTTGAACTTGAGCCGTTACACCTTCGTTCCCCTTGGCGCCGATACCAGTAGGAAAGCTAATTGATTTTCCAACACCTGCTGTCCAATTCGGACATGCAGTAGCAATATGATTGGTAAAAAGGAAAGTAGTACCACTACCATCAGAACGGTGGACAAAAGATATGGGAGTATTGGGCAGGTTAACGTTGGGATTTTGTTGAGCAATGCGTGGGTCATTCCAGGTTTTAATATCCCCTTGAACAATACCACAGTAAGCCTCGCGTGAAAGCCTTAAATTGTTAACATTTCCTCCTAAGTTGTAAGCGAAAACAATGGCGCCACCCGCTAACGGTACTTGGATTGGTTCAGCATTAAATTTTGCTCGAAATCTTTGACGTTCTTCATCTGTTAATGGTTCATCGGTCGCTCCAAAGTCTACAGTTCCTGCAATATACTGATTAACACCAGCACCACTACCTATCGATTGGTAACTAAATTGAACATCTGGATTTTGTTGGTTGTAACTTGTTACCCAAGTTTGATATAAAGGTGCTTTGCTCGTCAGGTGATAGGCGCCAACGTTCTATTCTATTTACTGGTGTCCCGTTTTTACTAATCGTGTAGTAAAGATAGAAAAACCTATTGTTGCCAAAATCTGGATGCGCTGCAATTCCTTGTAATCCACCTTCACTCTTATTCTATTGTTTCCAAAGTAGCGACTGGCTTCGGTTGTAATTGTCCGTTTAGTACCAGTCTTACTCTACCTGGTCGCTCAGTTACCAACATTTCGTTATTTGGTAGAAAAGCAATTCCCCAAGGAACTTCTAAATCTCTAACAACTTCTTGTGCTTGTACTTTAACTTGTCCTGGTGAACCAAAGCCACTTTCCACAAAAGTACAAGCTTGTGCTTGAGTTGTTGCTGTCGTTGTGTTAACAGGTATCGCTTCGGGGGTTGCTTGGTTATTATTGGCAGTTGGTGTACCATTACAAGATACAAGTCCTATTAAACTAAGACCAAAATAAATTTTAGATGTATGGAATATTGAGCGTTTCATCTTGAAATATTAATTAATTTATATAAGGAAAGCATTAGCTGGGTTCTCTTTGAGGTAATGCTTCTGCTCTAACATTAATTGTTTGTCTACTTCCGTTACGTAGAATACTCATTGGTAATGTATTGCTTACGCCCGCATTTTCAACTTGTTGCTGTATTTGTCTGACATTCTCTACTGCTACATTATTAATGCTTTCTATCACATCACCTGGACGTAAACCAACACGTGCGGCGGGTGAATTACGAGCGACTCCTAAAATAATTACACCTTTATCTTGATTAATTTGTAAATTAATGTCACATAATATTATGTTGAAATTTTGTAGAGACTGAATTAATCAGGCCTCTACGTAGATATAGTTTTTACCTTTCGACAACAGGGCGCCCTTGACTATCGATATCTAATTCTTCACGACGTATTTGTTCTTGAGCTTCGACTGTTTCAGTATCAACAACTTTTTTGACTCGTACTTCTTCTTTGACGACAGCTTCTTTTTGAATATCTGCCTTTTCTTCGTAAACGTCCATACGAGCAATTTCACCTGAACGAAAGACATTTGCTGGCGCCGAAGCAGGTTTTGTACTTGTAGGAGAAGTACGCTCAATAACCACTCTTTCCTTCTCGACGGGAACAGCAACACGAGCAGTTTCAGTTTCAACGTGCTTACCTATCGAAACTTCCCCAGCCTTTTGACGTTGTTTATTAGCAATCAATCTTTCTTCATACAACTTCAAACTTTGACCATCAGATTCTGGCATATCATATAAAGAAGAGTCTTGCTCATATTCATAAGTACCACGGTCATAACCAGCAGGTTGAGTTAAACCGGAAGAAGCAACAGAACCGCGATAAACACCACGTACTTGCTCCTCGTAGTCATAATCAATCTCTTCTAATTCATCGTAATTCGGCAACTCTTCCACCTGCTCTTTGGTTAAACCTTTGGCATAAACTATTTTGTCAGTGTAACGAATATCTGCACGACCAACAGGTAGTAGAACCTTTTTAGCAAAAATCCAAAAGCCTGTATCTACGACTATATAACGGAAGCGACCGCTTGTCTCATCAACTAGTATATTGTGTACCGTTCCGACTTTTTCGTGTCTCTGTGTGTATACGTTGAAATTATTAATAACATCAACATCAGAGCGACTGTCTATGGAATCTGCACAATAATCTGTAATCTTTACAAGTGCCATTTTCTACTCTCCTACTTAATTCACTAGCTTTATCGTTAAAAATGAATGTGAGCAGAAAGTGATAATAATTTAAAATTTTATTAACACAACTCAAATCCAGTGTTAAGCAAATATATCTTAAGTAAGAGGTGCGATTAATCTTAGGAGGATTGAATTAATAATTGCCAAACTTATGGAACCTAGTAATGCGCTCCAAAACCCATACCTCAAGCTAAAACCAGGAACTATTACAGCAGCTAACCCAAAGGTGATTGCATTCAAAATAAACAAAAATAACCCTAAAGTTAGAATAATAAATGGAAAGGTGAAAAATGTAAGAATTGGTAGTAAGATAGCGTTTAAGATTCCAAAGACTGCTGCTGAAATAGCTGCCTTACCAAAACCATCAACATCAATTCCTAAGAAGGGCAATCTGGAAATAATTAAAAAACTGACGGCAGTTACTAACCAGGTAATGATGATTCCAACCATAGTGATATCCCTTTAGTCTCCGGTTATTGAATAGTAGAAAATTAGTAGTTATTGTCTACTATGTAAAAGAAATGTGATTCAAAAGTGAATGTATTATCTCGATTGGTTATGGTTATACTCCTGTTGCACCTTCTGTGGAAGCTTCTTGACGCAAAGTCTCAACTTCTTGGGGAACAATGGGTTTATAAAAGGTTGCCACATCCCAACCTCTAGTTAACCAAACTCCTGCAAAGGGAAGGGCATAGAAAATAATTGCTATATAACCAATGGCGACGATTCGACCTTTTGTTATGAATTCCCCAGATCTTTGTGCTAGCCAAACTGGTATTTCGCGGATTTTCCGAATCGGGAATAACAGTATGATCGCATAAATGTCAAAAAACATATGCACTAATGCGACCATTAATGAAGCGGTTCCTTCTGCATTACCATTACTTGCAAGTGAAAGTGCTGCTAAAAGAGCAGTTGTTGAAGTACCGATATTGGCGCCTAAAAAATAAGGTAGTGCTTGTATAGCTGCGACTACACCAAGAGCAATAATCGGTACAATTACGGAAGTAGTAATACTAGAGCTTTGAACTGCAATAGTAATTACTAAACCGAAAAGTAAAGCTTTCCACCATGAACCGAAAAGGTATTTTTTAACCTTTTCTTGTAAATCTTCGTCAAGAATAGCTTTGAGGGATTTCACAAGCCCTCGCAAAGAAAAATACAGCAATGCGAAGGCAATAATTAAAACAATCCACCCTTTCTCTTGAGTTAAACCTACAATAAAATTAGCTATTGGCTCGACGATATAATCGAGGGGACTGAACAATTCAACGGCGCCTATGCCTGTAAGTAAATTTGTGAACTGTGTAGCTGACCAAGGAAGGATACAAGAAATAAGATAATAACGTTCATTTTTCAATCATATTTGTTTGTAAAATAAAATTTAAGCAGAAATTATTAGCTCATAAAATGCTTAAATATAAGTCAGCTTTGCTATAATTGTTCCTAAGTAATTTAATTAAACATGGTGATTGATGATGCTTTTCAAACGTTTTAGCAGAAAAATCTCTTATTTAACCTTAACTAAGCTAGCTACTTTCATTGTTGCTTGTAGCATACTAACTGCTTGTGTTAACGCTCCTAATACTGCTCAAACTGGAGCGCAACCAGAAACACAATCTCCAGCAGCAGAGCAAGTCAATAATGCCTCTCAAAATCAAACTAGTGATTTACCTGAAGCTGTGAGTAATGCTGTTTTAAAGGATGCTTCTAAACGCGCGGGACAATCTAATGATAAGTTAAAAATTATTGCTTCTGAATCGCGCACTTGGAGAGATGGATGTTTGGGTTTAGCTGAACCTGGTAGTATTTGTACTCAAGTTTTAGTTTCTGGATGGGAAGTAAAAGTTAGCAATGCAGAATCACAAACTTGGGTATACCGTACTAATAATTCTGGTAGCATGGTTAAACTTGACCCTGCATCAAAATCTTAATTTATCTATCTATTGTGATTCCTTTTTGACGGACGATAAGTTCTCCTTTTGTCCTTATTTCGAGGAACTGCATACTCTGATGGAACAATTGGAGAACCGCGTCTTTGAGCAAAAACTTTAGTAAGCACCGCTCCTAAAAGAAGAACTTGAGCAGCATAATAAACCCAGGTAATTAGAATAACAAAAGAACCTGCTACTCCGTAAGCAGAGCCAAAATTGGTTTGCCTAAGAAACAGTCCAAACAAAGATTGACCGATTAAAAATAAAATTGCTGTTATTACTGCTCCTACAACTGTATTTCGCCATGAAATCTCAGCATCGGGTAAAATAGTGAATATGGCGCCAAATATAGATGTTGTCACTCCAAAAGTAAGCAATAAGCTCAGAATCTGCCACCAATAACCGGCACCAGGTACTATAGTGTTTAAAATATGAACTAAAGCAGCTAAAAGAGTATTAGTAACAAAAGTTACTAGTAATAAAAATGCAATTACTAATATCATGGCGAACGATAACAAACGCTTACGTAAAAAGTGAAATATTTGTTGTTTAGGGGCTGGTTCTACTTCCCAAATTCTATCCAATGCGTCTTGAATTTGAGCAAAAATACCAGAGGCGCCGAATAGTAAAAACCCAAGACTAAACATTAAGCTGAAAGGTCCCCCAGTCGCATCAGCCCTCATATTAGTAATAGCAGTAGCAATTACCTCTGCTGCTTGTACTCCTACAAGTTCTGTCATCCGAGCAACAATTTGTTCTTTTGCTGCTTCTTCTCCAAAAATAGCTCCAACAATCATCATTACTATAATCAGTAATGGCGCCAGCGAAAATACTGTATAGTAAGCAAGCGAAGCCGCTAACACAGAAACTTCATTAAATTGCCATTCGGAAATCGTATCTCTTAATAGTCCCCAAATATTTCTTAAACGTGCTTTAAAATTCCGCATATAATTTTTGTACGTATACGTATGGTGGGCACTGCCCACCATACACTATTAAAAAGATGCAACTTGTTGAAGCGATGTCTCTGGTAAAACAACCGGGTTATCATCGATTGACAACAAGAATTTTATCAAGCCAGTCTGGTCTTGAGCGCTATAACCCGCTTTTTTATCAACCCAATATTCGTGTCCACTGCCATCCACATTTGAACGCTGTAAATCAGAATTTGATTGGTTAGCTGCTACTGCCACCGCGCGTAAATCTTGACGCTATTGATACCAGGGTTTCCTGGTGTAGGGTCTACTTTATCGAAAAATTCTGATGGTTTGGCGCCGTCTGGAAGTCTAAATTTTGGACTAGATGCGTTTTGCAGCATTGCCCCTAAATAAAAACTTCCTTATCTATTCCCAAAATTTCCTCACTTTCATCTGCTGTAGTTGTAGGGTCATCTTGCTGTAGGCGAGCCAATGCTGTTGCTGTTGTATCACCACCTCTACCTATGTTTAAAATTGGTAAACCTAAAGTACTACTGAGAACACTCGGATAAGCAGCCCTAGTTCCTACTCCCGCACCAGCAGTGATACTATCCCCAAAGGCTATAATTTGCGAACCGGCGCCACGACGCAAGTTGTTGACATTTTCTGGCACTACCCACAGGTAAATTGTTCTACCATCAACTTGTTGCACTTGTTGTGGTTCCCAGTCACCCATATCGAATGCATGGGATAATATGCGCGTACCCGGTCGAAGTTCTTGTAGTAGTTTTGGTCTGAGTTTTGTCATAACTTCAGGTAGTAAATAAAGTGTTACTACTGAGGCTTTACTTAAGTCTGTTTCAAACAGGTCTTGTTGGCAAAACTCCACATTATTAGCGACTCCAGACCTCTGTAGATTGGTATTCGCCTCTTGAATTCGTTCGGGATTAAGGTCTATTCCAACACCACGGGCACCATACCGTTGTGCAGCTGTAATAGGAATTATACCATCACCGCTACCAAGGTCATAAATTAAATCATCACTATTAACTTGTGCCAGTTGTAACATTGCATCAACTACAGGTTGTGGTGTAGGTACATAAAGTAAATTATATTGTTGTTGTTCTATGGTATTTACAGCAGGGGTTTGAGCATCAGCTTCAAAATCACGGGCATTTATACATTCACTAACACTTAAGCTAGCAACACTAACGCTTGTTACAAGTAAGATTAAAGTTCGCTGTAACTTCATAATTTTGTTCTCCATGCGAATACAATTAATTACGAATTACTTCAAAAATTTCGGTTCAATCTCCCACCATTTTTGAAAAAAAGGTTGTCTACTCGTATTAGTACCACAATGAATTTCCCCTCCTTCTCGAAAATAAGTGTCCCAATCATCAATAAAGTGACATTCTTTACCCAAAGGCTCTAAAACACTTTTAACATAAGCTTCAAATTGGCATTGAGCATTAACCTTGGGTCCAAATGATTTGGGAATAGCCAAATGCTGGTTGAGAACAACCATATTCACCATGTTTGGGAAAAAACTTTTAGCTCGTCCTTCGCCATCATCTCGAAACAAAGTGGGTAATTCGATAATATCTTCTTCACCTAAATCTAATTCCTGTTTCAAAACCTCTCGATTCCAGTTAATGTACTCTTGAAAACGTTGGTTATTAAGGGCTAACTCTTCATTGTCGAGAACATCTGCCACGCTAATATCAGCAGGTTTGTCATCAAGTTGTTTACCTTGCCGCAATAATACCTGAGAATGCCCTTTATCTCGTAAACGTTTGAGAAGCTCGTAACATTTGTCTGGACTGGCTAAAATTAACTTAAATCCTTTAGAGCAAGCGGCGCCAACGAAGTTCATAAACTCGTCTATATGCCCTACACTCAGCCAGTCTGAAAAAATTTCAAAAGGGGCTTGAATTTCTTGGGCAAAGAAAAAGTCTCGCAAGACTTTTAATTTTCGACGTGGGTTTTGAATAATTTCTGCGCGCGTTCCCCCAAATATGATACGGCCAAAGGGATAATTAACACCTTTGACGGTTACTGGTGGAGAAACTTCTAAATTTCCAAAAGAGTCTAATTTTGTAGATTCTTCGCGACTTTTACGAATTATATAACCAAAGTCTGTACCCATCAGATGGCGTTTAGCCAAGTGGTCTAAACCACGGTCGCGCGGGGAATCAAGAATTACATGTATCAAGCGTCCCGGCGCCTGAGTGTAACCAATTTCAATTTCGTCTCGCATCCAAGGGTCGTCTTTATGAAACTCAAAAGGAACAGGGTCTAGCTGTACGTTGGCTTTACCCACAACTTTTCTTAATTCTTCTATAAATTCTTCATTACTTCCGTCAGATAAACGAGAGACAAAAACATTTATTGGGCATAAGGTATTGGGAGTCATCATCCAAGGAGCAACTCGAAAAACCACACGGTCACTATAGATTGTTTCTCCATCTTTGATGAGATTTAAATTCATCTCAACTATACCATTAAAATCAATATCCGGATAACTCAAACCCTTTATAGCAAGCAGAATATCTCGGTCAGTATCTTTAATTTTTGCTTTTGTTATCTCTGCCCCTATTAACTGATTACCATTTTTATCTAATTCATCATAAATGCGAATTCTTTTAGCGGTGCCTTGGTTAACTGACAAGTAAACCTCGCATCCATCAGGCAAATTTTTTAAGCCAACTCGACGAACAATCATAAAGCTCAAATCTTTTAAATCAAGCAGTCCTTTAAGATTGTCTTTTACCTGATGATCTTGACCATCAGAATTAACGATATCGCAATCTTTATTAACTAATATGACTGCACCATGACCGTTAACCCCCCATCGCCAATCTGCTTTATTAGGATTATTTTCTTCAATAATTCCATCTCGGTCTGCATCCACATCTAAACAAATACGAAGACAAGTTAAGTGGAGTGTAGCTTGACTCATTTGATGACCAGCATCATCTTGAAAGGTTATTTCTAAAGAACGGTCTTTTAGTCTATCGCTAAAGGTTCTCGCTATAAGGGTAATTTCTGAAACTTGTTCGAGAGGAACCGGAGTTTGTAAAGCAATAGGTTGATTTATACTAGAGAAAACTTCGACTTCTCCTCGTATTTTGAAACTAACAAATCCTTCTAGAGAAGGCACCAGATTTTTTAAAGATATTTGCAATGGCTGACCAGCAACTAAGACATCCTCATAGTCCCTATTTATATCTTTATTACTTGAGTCAGGGTCGTGATATGTTTGAATTTGTAAGAAACTCCTCATTTATTCTAACTCCTATATTAGATGTTGCTTAATTTATATTTACAAGATTTTAACCAATTATAAAGATTTAAACGACTAGCTAAAACCCTTATAAAACTTAGGTTTGAGATAAAATACCTCATTCCATACTGTTATAATTCGTGCTGCGCTAAAACGCTTGAAATTAAAGCTGGATAAAGATTTGGGTAATAGTGAGCGTACTGCTTGTGAGAAATGCGGGAGGAAGAACTTTTTCTCCAAAAACTTCAATAAATCGCTGTTGCTGCTTGTTAGCTATCGTCGTAAAAATAACTGCGTGATGTAGTAAGTATTCTTAATTCGCCAAACACCTACACCTGTCTCGTTAAACGGTGGACGCAGAATATTCGCTCGATGTCCGGGACTTTCCAACCAACCCTCCACAGCAATACTTACAGGCTCATTTAGATTCCTTCCTCTAAAAAGGTTTTCCCCTACTAACCAATAAATAATGCCTGAAGCCTCAACTCTCGAAGCAAGAGTACTCCCATCAACCCCAGTGTGGCTAAAGAAATTTTTCTCCGCCATCTCTTTGCTGTATTTGCGAGCAACTTCTGCCAGTCTTTCATTATTTTTGAGAGGTTGAAGTTTTTCTTTTCGACGCACTTTGTTAATGCTTACCCGGATAGCTGCTTCAATTTTTGCAGTGTTGGCAGATTGGGGAGAGAGGGTAGGTTTTCGGGGTTTTTCCGATGGTACTTCCACTTTAGGCAAGGGTGGTAAGTACTCAATTGCCCTTTCGCATCCCATTACTAAAAGTGCGACCGTGAAGATTGGAAACCAAATTTTTGTTAAAGTATTCATTCCCTACTTGTCATAAGTCAAGAACCATTGGTTCCCAATACCACTGTATTTTTTTACTATTCCATTCCAGATGTTGCAGAACGCGCTCTCCTATGAGATGCTCTATTTTGTGTGAAATTGCCTAAAAAATGTAATGTACTGTTAGCAAGACGGTCGCCACTTGTTTCGCGCGATGTGTGATGTAAATTACGTAAGCCGTGTAAATCAAGGAAACTAAATCCAACCTTAGAGAAAAATGGTAATAGGCAAAATAGAAAAGTATCAAGAGTTTGATTTATCCAACCGAAACCACTTGGACCAATAATCCATACAATTGGATACCCAATCCATAATACAGTAAAGTAAGTAACAAGTTTGTCGTACAGGTTTGATAATTCTTGCCCCTGCTCTCTAGTCTTCGCTCGTAAAGGATTCCAAATACCCCAAAGAATAATGAAAAAGGCAAATACCCCACATATATACCATAAGTATCTTACCCAAGGTCGCACAGATAAGTCTGCAATCAAACCAGTTGTAACAACAACAACTTGTGTACTCATTAAAAAACCAATGAGCGTCCAATCTTTTTTTGTAAACTGCATTGCTGTCCATGACAAAGATAGCAGCAGTAAAGGTGTAGTGACAATCCAGTCTATATAACGCGCGTAGTGTGCTGTTTGACCAGCAGCAATGACTTTACCCTGGTCTAATGCCATTGCCATATAAGCGAGTCCTGACCAGATTGGGATGAATATTGCAACTAAATATTCGTATTGGGGAACACCGCGCGGGTTACGACTCAGTGACCAGAAGTATAATGCACCAATTGCCATACCCGCTACATAAACCCAATGGAAAATTTCTTGCCAATTCATTATTTAACCTCGCAATTTTTGATGAACTATTTACAAAAAACAAACATAAATATCTTGATAGTCGGGATACGTTATCATTTGTGAATTAATTTATTTTGCTGTGTAAGCAACGCGATATATTACCCCATTGGTATCATCAGTAAACAGCAACGAACCATCCGGTGCTATTGCTAATCCTACTGGTCTACCAAATTGTGCTGTTCTGTCTTTCGTCAAAAAGCCAGTTATAAAATCTTCAAATTTCACAGGTTTACCATTTTGGTAACGAATCCGCACGACTTTGTAACCCACGGGTGGATTACGGTTCCAAGAGCCACGCATTGTTACAAAAACATCATTTATATATTCTTGCGGAAATTGGTTTCCTGTGTAAAATACCATCGCTAATGGTGCGCTGTGTGCTGTATAAGTTAACACTGGTGGTTGAGTTTTAGCGCAGTATTCTTCTTTAGTTTTCCCTTCTGGGTTTGCGGATAAGTATACATCAGGGCGCCTGTCACCCCAACAAAAAGGCCAGCCATAATCTCCACCTTGAACAATACGATTTAATTCTTCTGGTGGTATATCATTTCCTCGCCAATCTGTACCGTGGTCTAACCCCCATAGTTCCTTTGTTTGGGGATGCCAACCAAAGCCGATTGTATTTCGTAAACCTTTGGCATAAATGGTACGATTACTACCATCCGGTTGCACCTGTAGGAGGGTAGCACTTTCAGGGTTGGTTTCGTCGCAAGCGTTGCAAGTACTACCTACAGAAATATAAAGCATTCCGTCAGAACCAAAAGCCATTGTCCGGTTGGGGTGTTGACCCGCATCAGGTAAATCAGAAATCAAAGTTTGTAGTTTTCCTAGAGAACCGTCTGCTTGTAAGTCGGCGCCGTATAAACTGGTGTCAGTAACAAGGTAAAGACGATTTTTATTAATTGTAATACCGTTAACGTACTTTAAACCTTTGGCGACAATATTTATCGAGTCAGCCCGTCCATCTCGATTTGTGTCTCTGAGTGCAACAACATCAGCTTCTTCACGACGAGTAACATAAATTATACCATTAGGAGCAACAACTAAATTGCGAGGATTACCTAAACCTTTTGCAAATACATTAATTTGAAATCCAGACGGTAATTGCAACTGTTGCAAAAGAGATTCATTAAAATCTAGTCTTTGTGGCGTTGACAAATAACCTTCCATTCGCTCAAGCCTACGCTGTTCTGGTCGTTGTCCGTTGGCAGTTTGAGAAATTAATAAAGCCAATGTACATCCAGCCAAAAAAGACTTTGATTTGTTGATAAATTTCATTGTGACATGTCTCCAACCCTGTCGTTATGCGATAGGAACTTGATAGAACTATTTTGCTAGTTTCAAAAGTCGCTTTTAGTTGCTTAGACTAATCAATTAATAAAACTTTTACATCTAGCTTACGGAATGCTACAACGTAACCAAGTTATCTAAAGTAGTATGCCTTCTGATAGAAGTATAGCTTTTTCACGAACTTTCGCAATTGGCGCCTGAAGATACTTGATTATCTAGTTTTCGCAACCCGTGTATCATTTGTAAATCAACTCTTTTCCCTACTACTTAGCGTTCTTTGCAATCCTGTAGTTTCAAAGCACTATCATAATTTTTATGAATCAACTACTAGGGTGCGTATTTAACGCTGTTAAGTCATTCTTTTAAAAAACAAACATGCGTTATACTGCCGAAGAGCTTACCCTACATATCTTTTCAAAAATAAAACTGTATTTTTATAAACATAATAGCAACCATTATTTAAAAATTTATATTTTAAAAAACAAATGTGACTAAAAAGTGACTGTAATCAAAGTCAAAGTAAATATATTACCTTTATACAAATTCAATACTATTGATAGATATGCAAAAAAATTAATTTTGCTAAATGTTAAATTATGAATATATAGTTTATAAAACTGTATTTTTAAAAGGTAGTTATAAATAGTAGTAGTTGTTGAATATTTATAATTATACGTTTAGAAAAAGGAGGTCAATTAATATGTTTTTGACAGTGAGTCATCCAAATCAAATGTTCGCAGTAACTTTTTATCAGAGAAAGCAAACAGAAGTCCAAGTTCAAAAAACAGTATCAAATCAAGCAGAAATTACTGAAACTATAATTACTCAAGCAGGGGGAATTCTTGCTTTTCTTTTCTTTTGGGCAGGTTTTTTGATTTGGGCATCAAAGAGATTAAAGAATGTATCAGATGAACAATTAGATTTGTGTACAAAATCATTACCAAATCACCGTTGTACTCAATGCCAATATTTTGCTAAGAATCATTTTTTCAATTGTGCAGTACAACCTTCTCTCGTTCTTACGGATGAAGCAAATAATTGCTCAGACTACTGCCCTAAGAATCAAAAACGATAAAGGTAATTTCTCAACTCGTCGCTTATATTGCTTGTATACAGGTGAAAACAAAAACTCAAAAAATAAAGCCTCATGTTCATTCTATCCTGCATGATGTTGGCTTATTACTTCATGTCCCAGGTGTAATGGCAATTGCCTCTTTGCCTATTTGTCTATGGTTTAGAGAATATTATGCAGTTTGGGGATTTTTGATAACTGCGCTTTCTTCTTTACTTATTGGTCAATTATTGTATTGCAATTTTCAGGGAAAGGGGGAAACTCAGTTACGTCACGCGATGATAATTGCTGCTTTGAGTTGGGCAATAATTCCACTTTTAGGCGCCATTCCATTTTGGGTTACTGCTTCTTTTTTTAGGAATGCTCAAACACCAGCAACCATACAAGAGTTCCAAGATTTCTGGAATGCTTTATTTGAAGCTGTTTCTGGATTTACCAGCGCAGGATTAACTGTAACACTGAATGAAAGCAGACTACCGCACAGTTTACAGTGGTGGCGTTCGTTCATGCAATGGATTGGTGGAGTTGGAGTAATTGTACTAGTTCTTTCTATATCAGAACCAAGTACAGATGCTTACCAACTTTACAGTGCAGAGGGACGCTCGAAACGTATTGCTGCAACTGTTAGTGCAACAGTACGCCGAATTTGGTGGATTTATTTGCTTTACACAGGATTCAGTATTTTGTTGTTTCGTATTACTGGAATGCCTTGGTGGGATGCTATTAATCATGGTTTAACAGGTATTTCTACAGGTGGATTTAGTATACGGGATGATAGTATTGCTAGTTATAATTCAGCGGTTCAGCTTGCTGTAATTGTAGTGATGACTTTAGGTGCCATTAGCTTCCCAATTCATTACTACTTTATTACACAAAAACGCTTATCTGCACTATGGCAAGATTCTCAACATAAAACATTATGGCTGTTACTAGCTGTTAGCTCATTAGTACTATTATTTGAGAACCGTTGGTTTTTTGGTTCGTTTATTTGGCTAGATAGTTTATTTCAATGGGTTTCTGCTTTAGGGACTTGTGGATTTGAAACAGTCGATTTACAAAATTGGAGTTCGAGCGCAAAACTGTTATTGATCTTGGGAATGCTAGTAGGTGGCGCCGCTGGCTCCACTGTTGGTGGGTTAAAATTAAATCGTTTGGTATTCTTTGGCAAAGCAGTTGTATGGCACTTGCAAAAATTAGCACTGCAACCTCATCAATTGATGCATTATCGGGTAGAGGGGAAAATAGTAACAGAAGCTGAAGCTAGTCGCACAATTGAAGCTGCTACTGTTTTGTTAGTACTTTGGTTCTGTGCAATTGCACTGGGAGTAGTAATTTTGCTACATGTGGCGCCATACAGCTTGATAGATGTAATTTTTGAAGCAGCTTCTGCTCTAGGTAGTGTCGGTTTGTCTGTAGGAATTACTCATCCTGACTTACATTGGTTAGGTAAACTGACCTTAATGATATTAATGTGGATAGGAAGATTAGAAATTGTCCCTGTTTTAGTTTTATTTCTGTCGTTAATTAATTTTAAACGAAAAGTTCTTAATTAATATTTGATTATCAAAATGGATTTTTAACGCCTTAGATGTTAAAATTTCTCCCCCAATTTCTCTCCTTGTAGGAGAGAAATTGGTTGTGCTAAAGTTTCGACTGGTTCATTAAAATCTTGCGCGTCCTGTTGGGTGACAGTTAATAAAACCCGATTGCCTACTTGCAACGTCGCAATACCCCGTGATTGGTCGGGTACAGTAGTGACATTTCTGTTAGCTTGAGGTTGTGCCAAAATACCTGCTATACGACGGTTGACTATTTGCGCGCGTTGACTAGCATTTACCGAACCAACACTACCAACTTGAAAGACGGGCTGTCCTCTAACAATAATATCAGCGAAAAACAGCCCATCTGTTGCAGTTTCTGTTTCTTCTGGTTGAGGAGTAGTTGGAGTGATAGAAATTTGTTGCGTTAGTGCTTTTTCTGGCGATATTAATAGCACACTGGTGATAGTAAGTATAAATGCGGTTATAACGAGCTTGCGTTTACCACGGCCCAAGACATGGTTCATAGCTATTAATAACGGAAAACTGCTGCTAATTGAGCATTTCCTGGTACTTGTTCTGGCGCCACAGCATACACTGTACCACCATTAAGAATAGTATGTAATGCAGCTAAATCCATCAAGTCTTCGTCACCAGCTTCTTGTTCTGAGTGTATCTCCACATTGCTTGTCTCAGAATTAAACATTCCCCACTTCTGGTTTCCTACTGGTACAAATAAAGACTCGATTCGTTGATAGTAAGCTGCAGGTACAACTTCTTGAATGCTGCTAGCTGTTTTTCCAGTTCCTAAATTTGCTTGATAGTAAGCGACAGCTTCATCTTTGGCACCTTCAAAATAAGGTTGAACAACTTGCCAAGCTTGTGCATGTAATTCTTCTGCTTTTAGCTGGTCAGGATTTCCGGTAACGCCTTCATCAATTAAATTAGGATAAGAATTCGCTTGCTTATAAATAGGTAAAAGATAATCAACACCTGCAAGAACTAAAGGACATGCATGACCTTTTAGCAACTCTTGTAATCCTTTATCGACCAAGCGGAAGTATCTAAGAATATTTTCTTTTTCATCGTCATTACCTGCTCCATGTCCATGAAAGATTGCCGCGCGGCTTCCACTCCCACCTTGAGGTGTACCAGTATGGAACTGTAAACTTTTTTCTGAGTCATCATACTTTAAAGCTTCAGCCATACTAGTGGGTACATCTTCTAGTTCTATTTCGCTAATACCGTAACGAGTACCCTGGAACAAGCGAACTAAATTTTGACTTAGTGCCAAAATGTAGAACTGCCCATCACCTGTAAGTAAAGACATTAAAGGCTTAAGATGAAAGCGGTCGGTAACTACGACTAACTCTTGAAAATCAACAGGTACAATATAGTAACTAAAAAAGTGTTTTGAGATAAAAATTGCTAATCCATCACTTTGGTGCTGCCAAAAATCGTATTCATCTAGTTCTTGGACAGGAAGTAATAAATCTCTGGCATCTTGCGGTCGCATTCCATTTGCAATTAATTTCTCCTCAGCTTCGCGCATTAGATTTTTAAAGCGAATAGGATTTTGTAGCGTTTCCGTACTCATTTTAAAAGTCGGCATATAAATAGAAACGCAATCTGTGTTTCCTTGCGCCGTTAAAGTTGCTAATTCTTCAATTGAAAATAATTTCATAATTTCCTCGTTCAAATTGTACATTGTAGAGACGTGATTAATCGCGTCTCTACGATTCATCGCGTCTCGATTCATCGCATCCCACGTAGATATAATTTTTACCTTTCCACAACAGGGCGCCCTTGAGTATCGATATCCAATTCTTCACGACGGATTTGTTCAGTAGCTTCGACGGTATTACTTTCGACAGCCTTTTTAACTCGTACTTCTTCTTTAACAACAGCTTGTTTTTGAATATCTGCCTTTTCTTCGTAAATGTCCATACGAGCGACTTCGCCAGAACGAAAAGCATCATTTGGCGCCGAAGCTGGTTTTGTACTCGTGGGGGAGCTACGTTCAATGATTACTCTTTCTTTTTCAACAGGAACAGCAACGCGAACATTTTCAGTTTCAACATGCTTACCTATCGAAACTTCTCCTGTCTTTTGACGTTGCTTGTTAGCAATCAATCTTTCTTCATACAACTTCAAACTTTGACCACCACTTGTACTATCAACTTCTGGTATATCGTACAAAGAAGAATCCTGCTCATAGTTATAAGTCGCGCGGTCGTAAGCAGCAGGTTGGGTTAGACCAGAAGTAGCAACAGAACCGCGATAAACACCGCGTACTTGCTCCTCGTAGTCATAATCAATTTCTTGTAGCTCATCGTAAGAAGGCAAATTTTCCACTTGCTCTTTAGTTAGACCTTTGGCATAAACTCGTTTGTCGCAGTAATGAATATCTGCACGACCTACAGGTAATAAAACCTTTTTGCCAAAAATCCAAAAACCTGTATCTACAACTAAATAGCGAAAGCGTCCGTTTGTTTGATCGACTAAAATATCGTGGATTGTACCGACTTTTTCATTTGTTTCGGTATAAACGTCGAAATTGTCGATATCATCAACATCAGAGCGACTATCTATATGGTCGTAGTAATAGTCTGTAATCTTGACAAGTGCCATTTTTACTCTCCTATTTAATTCGCTACTTTTATTGTTCAAAATCAATGTGAACAAAAAGTGATAACTAAACACCAGCTACAAATGGAAACAAAATCTCTTACAGTACCGCTAAAGATTCTTTTACACTCCAAGGGCTCCAAGCTTCCTGTCTAACTTCAACATTACCTTGTACCACAGTAGCATCCCATTTCGTTGAATCTCCATCACGCCAAAACTTTAAATCAACCGAAGCTTTGCCAACTTCCACACGTCGTAATGTTAACTCTGGTAACCAATCAGGTAAATATGGATCTATATATAAACAGTGATTCGGCGCCGATGCTCGTAAACCTAACATCGCCTGTAATATTTGAAACACAGACGCTGCTGCCCATGCTTGAGGTACGTTTGCCTCTAAATAAGGCGCCGGAAAACTTCCAAGTTCGCGCTTAACTCCGGCGTAAAGTTCTGGCAGACGATAATTGCTAAAAAAGCTACCTGCTTTAAAAATTCCGTATCCTTAGAGAAAATACCCTGATGACCATTGTAGTCAACTTGTCCATTTAAATCAGTCACCATAAAGGTGCTGCCGTGATTAATAGTTAATAATGGAGAACCAACACTGATTCGCATATTCTTTTCCTAGTGAGATTTTAGATTTGTAACTTTTAATCTTATTCCAACGTCTATGATTGTCGGACAATTCATACAGTTAATTTAGAAAGTAAATATGACTAGAAAGTGATATGCTCAGACAATAGAGTAATGAGCTACGGATGTCTATATACTGGAGAAAGAAAAATTAAGCTTAAAAAATTAAATATTTTAGTTCTCAAGCAGGATGAATGCAGCTTTGATAATCTAGTAAGTTACCAAAACAGTACAACATACAGCAGTCTGAAAGGATTACCATTTACTGTCACATTTAAATCATATTTATAAGCAATTAAAGCAAACTGGCACCCATAGATAGGTTCTGAAACTACAATGTGAATAAACCCGTCTTTACAAAAGGGCGCCGACGTGTCGTATCTTGTTCATGCATCGCATCATTTGAAGCAACCAAAGGTATAACAATAGTAAACGTCGAACCATGTCCCACACTGCTCGAAAGTTCAACTTTTCCACCATGAGCAACGGCAATAGCATTCACAATTGAAAGTCCTAAACCATGTCCTTCAAAACTTTGGTCGTGTTTTGTTGCACGTGCGAAGCGGTCAAAAATTCGTTTTTGGTTCTCTGGTGCAATTCCTTCGCCAGTATCACTGACCCAAATATAAGCAAAATCGCCTCTCACAGAAGAACCAAGGGTAATAGTATCATGCAAAGTAGTATGACGAACTGCATTTTGAACCAGATTCATTACAGCTTGCGTTAAACGTTGTCTGTCTACTGTTATTGGACTTAACCCTTTAGACTCTAACTTCCAATTACGGTTGGCAAAACTGCGTGCTTTGAGAAAAATTTCCTCGGTTAACCAATCTAATTCTTCTGGTTTTAACTTCAAAAAATCCGGACGTTCGGTTTTTGCCAGCAATAATAAATCATTAACTAACCTATTCATCCTGTCGAGTTCGTCCATTACTAGTGCCATAGTTTCTGGCTGTTTTTCAGGACAAAACTCTAACATCTCTAAATGTCCCTGAATAATTGTAATGGGGGTGCGTAGCTCGTGACTAACATCATTAAGGAACTTTTGCTGACTATCAAACGCAAATTGCAATCTATCAAGCATTTCATTGAGGGTAGTTGTGAGTTCAGCTATTTCATCCGAACCTTGTACGGGGATACGCAGCGTCATATCCGATTCGCTGATTGAATGTGCTGTTTCTGTAACTAGTCGTAATGGATATAATACTCTACCTGTAGTTACCCATGCTACAATAAAGAATATAACTAGCACAACGATAGTTACCTGCATTACTAAAACAATTGCACTAGTTCCCGCTTGATAATCTGCCGAAGAATCATTAATAGCAATAATGGTTCCTTTCTTATCGTTTGCAGTAACTGACTGTCCAGCATATCTAATTCGAGAAGGAGCTACATAAACCTTACCTCGTTCAAACTCACCTTTTTGGCGCCAAGAATGTATTAACTGTGGTAATTTTTCTTTGATGTCTCTAGAAAGTTCGGGTTTGGTAGTATATACCTGGTCATTTAAAAGCGTTACAACATATTCGTTGCGTATAGGCGCATAATTGGCTAAAAATTTATCTAAAAGCTGAGGAGTAGTAGTATATGTATATTTACCCGACATGAGCTTAAACCGCTCGATTTCTTTAATAATCGATGCATCAGCTTTGGCTTTCAAGCTATCGCAGTATATTTGACGAGTTACTTGCAGCGATACCATAACAGTACAAGCAGTCAAAAGAAAATACCATACTAAAAGACGCATTCGCACACCCATGCGAGTTTTACGCCATAGTAGAGGATAGTTAAGTTGAGCTTTCATATTTAAGTTTCTTATAAATGATTTCATTTCACTAAGTATCCTTAAGGGTCATTAACTTATAGTGAAACATTTATGAAAATTTTTTTAAAATTCTAAAATAAATTTAATTTTATAGTACATATGTATAGTAAGGTGGGCACTGCCCACCTTACGCTCTAGGATTGAGTTGTGTATCTCCAGCGACCAATTTCGCCTTTGCTCAAGCTTGCGTAGTAGACGTTGCCATCTGGCCCATTCATAAGCTGTGTGGGCTGTGGTACATTAGAATCAAATCGTCGAACTGAGACTACTTTTCCATCTGAATTTAATGTCAAAGCGTCCACTGTTCCTTGAGCGACATCTCCAACAAACAAGTTATTTTGGTAAATTGAAGGGTAAGTGTTACCTGTATAGAAGTCGCCCATGAGGATTGCGAAATAGTTACCTGTGGTGTGCTGGTAAGCATAAATTGGCGCCTCTACGGGTGAAGCAGTAGCATAAAAAGCTTCAGATTCAGGTTGGTTCATATATCCTCGTGTCTTCTGGCTAGTCCCATTACTGCCACCTTCGTAGTGAGGCCAACCAAAGTTTTTTCCACGTCCAGAGTTGATTTCTTCCCAAGTACTCCAACCTACATCACCAATATATGGAGTGTTGGTTGCTTTATCTACTGTGAAACGGAAGGGGTTACGCAGACCATAATTATAAACTTTAGAACGATTACTGTCGGAATTACCATCGAAGAATGGGTTATCTGCTAAACCTTGTCCAGTCATGGGGTCAATTCGTAATAGTTTTCCAGAAAGGTTATCTAAATCTTGAACTCGATATCCTCGACGGTCTATACGGTTGTAAGAAGTTCCATCACCGTTACTGACGTAAAGCATACCATCCGTTCCAAAGACAGCATCACCAATTGAATGAGATTCACTATCGGTAGCTAGATAATCTTGTACGTTACCGATTTGGTTACCGTTGCTATCAAAGATAATTCCTGAAGGTAGAATATTAGAATTGCCAGTGCTATTCAAATCTGGACGACTGATATTTTGCCAGATGCTATTTTTACCGAGTAAAACTACTTCGCTACCTGCAATTGCAGTGGTGTAGTTTGTTGAGAAGTCAGCAGTTACTCGAATTAATCGAGAAGGACGGTTGCCTGTTTCGTCTGGCCCTGACAAGGTATTAGGATTATTGATGTTTTCTGGTAGGTAAACTTCTGGTGGGTCGTAGGTGAATGATAAGTAAATATACGGGTTGTTAGCAAAATCTGGATGTACGGCAATACCAATTAAACCTCGGTCGCGAACATCGTTGACTTGTGAGGAAATATCGATAAACGGTGTATTCAAAAGGGCGCCGTTTTCAAATATCCTAACAATACCGTTTTTCTGAGCAATGAACATCTTACTACCATCAGGTGTCCACTCAAATGCTGTAGGTTGTCTTAATCCTCCAACTACTCTTTCTCGAATAAAGGAACCTGCATCATCATCAAGAACTGATATTTCAATTTTATCTTGAGCATTTAAGCCAGCGTTGACTGGGTTACTAAATTGGAGAGTAAATTTCTCATTAACTTCTGGAGCAGTGTCATTTACTAAAGGAATAGAAATAGTTTTGATGCTTTCTCCTGAAGCGAATTCTAAAGTTCCAGAAATCGCTTGGTAATCAGAACCTGAAACCGCTGTACCATCTACAGTTGTATAATCTACACTTGCAGCACCATTTGTATTCGACCGTCTCACCGTCACCATTGCATTACCATCTTTCTCGCTCACAGTTGGCACTGAGAAACTAAGGTCATTTGCTTCGTCGTCGTTAATGGTAATTTTAGCAGTTCTTTGGGTTCCTAAAGTGGCGCCTTCTGCTTGGTCTACTACGAAAGTAAAGGTTTCTAGTCCTTCGAGTAAATTATCGTCAATTAGAGAAATCGTGACTGTTTTGCTTGTTTCTCCAGGTGCAAAGGTAAGAGTTCCGCTTGTTTGTACGTAATCATCTCCTGCAATAGCACCTGTTGGAGGTCCATCATTTTGAGTTGAGTATAGAACCGTAGATGTTCCGCTCAAATCTTCGCCACTTCTAACAACAATAATTGTAACAGTACCATCTGTCTCATTTACACTACCGGGAGGTGTGCCTAATGCAATTGCGGGTACTAATGATTGTGTTGAGTATAGTTGTGATTGTGGAATAATTTCTTTGAGTTGGCTAGCACTTGACCAGGATAATCGCGAAAGCGCGTCACCTTTGTTCTCAAAATATTCGAGTTTAATATTATACTTCTGACCTGCTTGCAAATCTATGCTACCGTTCCATTCAATGGCAGCTTGGTCATTTAATTTATCAATTAAAAGCTGGTCATTAACCCATAAACGAACACCATCGTCGGTAGTAGTGAAGAAATTGTACCTTTCGGTGAACTTCGCTTCAACTTGACCTGTCCAACGTGCAGAGAATGTATCAATGGCAATTCTAGAGTCTGGAGAATTTTTACCCCAATTAAAGTTGACTGTAGCATCGGTACGAGAGACTTTGAGGTTTGTAAAGTTCATGTTGTCAAAGTACTCTGCTGCCAACCCTGTACCAGTACCAGCGATATTAACTTGGAAATTACCAAGGGTTTTAGCTTCGGCAAAATTACCGCTAGTATCGCTAACTTGATTACCTTGTAGCGAAATTGTGTAATTACCGTTGTCTGTAGCATCCCAAGTACCACCTGCGCCTGTTACCGCATATATTGCAGTGCGGGGATTGCCATCAATGTTACTATTAACACCTATAAAAGCAGCTTCTCTAGTAGTACCATCGGGGCCTGTAACTACAATATCATTATCATCCAAGCTAGCAATACTAATAGCAGTGTTATCGCTGTAAGTTACAGAGAAAGTGTAAGTTTCACCACCACCGTTTGTTAAATTAGTAGCATTTAGCCTTGCAACTGGAGGTCCTTCATTAGAAGTAGCTTCACTAAACAACTGCGACTGAGGAATAAATTCTTTTACTTGACTAGCACTTGACCAAGCAAGTCTAGATACGGCTTCTCCGCTGTTATCGTAGTACTCTAATCGAATGTCGTAGCGTTGACCTGCTTCTAAGGCAATATTACCCGTCCATTCTGTCGCAACTTGATTAACAAATTTATCAATAATAAGTTGATTGTTAACCCACAACCGCACACCATCATCCGATGTAGTGTGGAAATTGTAAGTTTCGTTGTAGCGTGCCATGACTTGACCTGTCCAGCGCACCGAGAAAGTATCACGACCCATTGAAACATCAGGAGCATTATTACGCCAGTTAAAATTAACTGTCGAGTCAACACGAGTCAGTTTAAGATTAGTAAAATCTCTATTATCAAAATACTCTCCTTTAAGTCCGTCTCCTCCTTGGAATGTGTACGAGTAAGCAGTAGTATGCTTCCAAGGACTAGCAGTTTCAATATCTCCAGTATTAAATTCAAGTACCCAGTTGCCACCAAGTGAAGCAGTTCCTGTTAAATCACTAGAAGCTGCAACATCTGTACTTGTAAGTTGACTTAATTTTTCTACAAAACTTGCACCTGCTTGCGTTTGGGCAACATTACAGCCATAAAGAAGAATATCAGCATTCTTTGTTAAATGCGATGACCATTGTCCTAATTGTTTACGGTAGCGTTCGATGTTACTACTGTCAACAGTAGTTTTACCAAGTTGTAATCCACCATCAAACCCGTGAGAGACAATATGGATACCTGAAACGTCTTTATGTTGTGCTAAAACTTTACTTATTTGCTCAATACCATCGCGCTTAGAGTCAAGAACATAAACTTTGGCGCCGGAATTAATACCATTTGCAAGACTTTCGTAGTCTGGCACACTAGAATCGATAAAAACAATACTATTAGCAGACGTTTTTGACAAGTAGTTCAGGTCATTTTGTAAAATGTCACTACTGACCTCATGTTGCAAACCAACATAATTTAAATTATTACTAGAGCGACCAAAAAACTGTTTACCTCCTAAATCTAGTTTGTCTGAAGCTCTATAAGTATCAATTGCAGAAGTTGCTTTGGATAAATCTTGATTATTTAAAGAACCATTATTAGTATTGAACATTGAAATAAAACCTTGAAATGATGAAAAAAACTATTCACGATGTCATTCTAATTCTGACTAATCAGAATGACATCGTGTTTTTTTTGAAAAGGTTTGTTACTGCTAAGTCAACAAAGCAGATTATATTAGAATCACTAAAATTGATTTGCAATTAACTGTATTCGTTTGCAAATGCATGTAAGTGTTTTCTCTTATTTATATTTGTAACAATAAAAATATGGACTTGGTATGACTTTACACACAGTTTAAACAGTTTTATCAAAACCTTAATTTATTACTGAGGTATTACTGATAGGGAGAAATTATATATATGTATAATTCTATTTGTCTACAAGTTTATACAGATTTTAAAATATGTTGTTCTAAAATTGAAAAATGGGACGGGGCACTCTTAAAGCCCATCCCACAAAAGAAATGATTTAATTTTTGGAAATATTTAAAATGACATTGATACTAATTCGGCTTTGACGGTTGTGTCAGCACTTTTTAGATTTTTGACAATTTGTTGGGGGTTGCCAATTACGACAACGTTGGCAGGTATTGATTTGCGGATGATACTGCCCAAACCGACAACGCTATTTTCGCCAATATGTACACCCTTCATGATGGTAGCTCTGGCGCCAACCCAGACGTTGCGTTCAATTACAATAGGTGCTGAAGTTTTTGAACCTGGGGGGCTATGACGCAAGTGTGGTTCTAGGTTGTGGTAATCACTGTCGGCGAGGAAGCAGTCAGAAATTAGACATTCATCACCTATTTTGATTGATGATACACAACCAATACAGGCGCCGTTCAATAAAACATTTTCACCGATGGTAACTTCACCGTTACCATAAATAGTCACTTTTTTACCAAGACGACACGAGGCGCCGATATTTACTTTGACCTTACCAGAAATCTTTAAAGCCCCTTTTATAGTTACTCCTGGTGCAATCTTAAGATTTGGGTATCGCCATTGATAAAATAAGCGTTTGGTTTCAAAATAAAGTTGGGCTAAGGTATTTTTAATGGGATTATTTATCTGTTGCATATTTTGATGAATTTGATTTTGTATTATTTGAGGAGTAGGAATAAGGTTTTTTAGTGCTTTCGGCGGCGTTGACTACTAAACCTAGAATATTCGCGTTGTGTTGATGTAATTGTGCAAAGCTTTCCTGAACAGAATTTTTATAGCTCGTATCAGGACGAATAACGAACAACACGTTACGGATAATATTTGTCATGAGTGGAGTTTCACTCGTTAAAGATACGGGGGCACTATCAATAATTACGTAGTCATAATTACCAGCAACTTCATATGCAACGAGTGTTTGTTCAAAGCCTCCTCGTCGAATCATCTCAACGATTTTGCGTGTTTGAGGTAGCATAGGCAGTAAATCAAGATTTTTGTGTACTGGAACACTCCTTTCAAATCCTGTATTTGATGTAACACCCAGGCGCCGAGTCAGTTCGCACGAGTGGAAATCTGCATCTACTAACAAAACTTTAAAGCCTAAATCAACCAACGCATAAGCTAACCCCATTGCTACAGTTGTCTTACCTTCACCGACACTGGCACTTGTTACTAATAGACGACGGTTCTCTATTGGTTGTAAACTAATTGCTGATGCTAAACGCTGAAACTCAACTTCTACTTCCGCAGCAAGTTCTGATTTTTTCACAGAATCTCTGATGCGAGGAATGCGTTCAACAATAGCAAATTTTTGTTCTTGTAAGTCTTTGGGACTCAAAATAGGATTGCGACTTTCGAGCAACATGATTAGAGCAAGACTTCCAATTACAGATGCAACAAGAGCATTGAGAGCTATTAAAAAGAATTTTGGACTGATGGGTTTGGCATCTACTCTAGGTGAGTCAAGCACTTGGACACTGGGATAGGCATCAAAAGCATCAATATTATTTTGCTGCACTTGAGCAACTAAAGCCTTGTAGACACCTTCAGCAACATCTAATTGTCGTTGTAATTCTAAAAGTTTTGCTTGGTTCGCAGGTAAAGAGTTTAAAGTTTTTGTTAGTAAATTAATTTGATTGTCGAGTTGCTGTGCTTGTTGCTGTTGAGCAGCAGCTTCGCTTTCTGCTAGAATTAACTGTTGAATTAATACACTACGTCCTTGCCCCTCTGTTGATACTGTTGTGTCAACTTTTACACCTTTGGCAGCTTCTGCTATATATTCTTTGACTTGGGTTTGTAGTTGTGTGCGCTGTGCTAACAGGGTTTTGACTTCTGGATGGTCATCTGTAAAAATGGCTCGTTTCTGAACTAAAGTTGCTTCGACTTCTGACAACTTAGCTTGGACAAACTTGTATTCTTTATTTTCGCCTAAGCTTAACGAGCGTACTGCCTGATTTGGTGCAAGTGAAAGACGGGCAGATAAGACTTTGGCGCGGTTATTACTTGCTTCCCCTAAAGCTATTGCTTGTGCTTTGGCGCCAGTTAATGAATTTATGGTACCAACAATTCCTTTAGTTTGTTCTTCGCTGTTAACTAAGCCTGTAGACTTTTTAAATCTTGCTATTTGGATTTGCACCTGAGCTAATTTTGTTTTAGCTTGCTCCAGTTCTTTTCTACTGAACTGCTGACGTGCTGTAGTATTAGCTTGTCGTAATTCATTTAGACGACTTTGATAAGCTTCTATTAAATTTACGGCTCGCTGACGCGCTAATTCTGGGGTGGAACCACTCACAGTTAGCGAAATAATGGTAGATTGTTCTTGCGGAATTACTTTAAACAAAGCTTTGTACTTAGCAATGCTAGCAAATTTATCCTTATCAGGGTCTGCCGCTAGTACTTGCTCTAATAATGTATCACTAGTCAAAATGGATGCTTGCACTTTTAAAGGATTAACCTCAGCAGAAAAACCAGGGTCGCCATTTTTTAACGAACCTAGTGTTCCTAAACTTGCATCAAGATTGCTAGTTGTCTTTGGTAAAATCAATTGCGTGGAAGTTGTCCACACTGGCTTAGAAGTGGCGACAGCAGCTACGGTTCCTATTGCCACTAACAAATTAAAAGCGAGTAAATACTTCCAATGTCTAGCTGTAGTAGTAACCAATTTCTTCATGCGTTTGTCTGCCGAATATTTCTAATTGAAGTAATAAATTTTAAAATTATTACAATCTGAGTAAATAATCATCATCTGCGATAAATTTTAAAATGGCATGGGTAAATATACTATTATGATTATTTTTTACTATTTTTTTACATAAAAATGAAAATTATTAAAACTTTATGAATATATCGGTAATTTTACAATATATGGTAGAGACGCGTTCACGTAGTGTCCCGCAGGGAATTAATCGCGTCTCTACATTTGTATGTTTTTACAGATAATTCCAATTTGATACATTTTGATTTTGTGTTTCAGCGATAATTGCACCTAACCAAATAAATAAAAACCAAAAATAAATTCCCATCCAAGTTAAAGTTGTGGCTTGACAGAGTGTATATAAGGCAATCAAAGTGGCAAACGCGCGTTGGCAAACTTTGTTACCTTGTACTGCTGGTTGCCAGAAAATACCTAATGTTGAAATTAGAGCAGCGGCAAAAAAAACAAAACCGAAAATACCATGTAAATATAAAACTTGACTGTAGGATGAAAAGGTTCCTAAAGGTAGCTCGAATGCTCCATTTCCCCAAGTTGCTGTTTTCTCAATAATTCCCCACCCTACCCAAGGAGATTCTCTCCAAGCATCAATAGTAGCGCTAATGATAAATTCACGGTCTTTCGAGGAGTCTGCACGTGCGCTGTTAAAGGTAGATAGAGGTTGACTTAGTACATCACTTATAGTCCATCCTAAAATTGCACAGACAAACGAAATAAATGATGTTATCCATAGCGAACCAATACGAGCAAATCTACTACGAAAAGAATTGATAATTAAAATCGTTAAAGGAAAGCATACCCAAGCCAAACGACTTTGCGAAATTATCAAACATGCTACACAACCAGATAAGGCATATTTACGTAGGCGCCGATTTGATTCGCCTAAACAGATGAAAAAGTATACTAGAGCGCATACACCTAATATTGGAGGGTCTGCGGTGTAAAGGTCGGCTCTTGGTAACGGAATACGGAAAAAAGGCTGAAATACAGCAAATTTGACCATTAAGCTGAGTTTTTCGCCTGGAATCAATTTGGCAAGGGGTGGCATGAAATGCGGCAGAGGACCAATCGCAGCCAGTATTAATAGTTGAATAATTAGCGTGACTAATAAACCAACTGCCATCCAAGCAACAGCGCGCGTTATTACTTGCACTCGAATACGATGCCAAAAGGGTAATGTCATGCAAGCAAAAATCATGAAATAGCCCTTGAACAAAGTAAAGATTGTGGCAAGCGTTTTCATGACGTCAAAGCCAACAGAGTCTAAACCTAAAATATTTGTCCATAGTGCTGCTACCGTCATTCCCAACCAAGCCCAGTTACAAAACGGGAGTGAGGATTTGGTTATTTTGTCTAACTCAAAACCCATAACCAGCAATATAAAGGCAACAGTTGGATACAGAACAGTTTGTATCCCCAATAGCCACCACAAAGGAGTAAGCACAATAGTCCAGTAAATCACCTTTTCTGCTGTTGACAAGTCACCTAAATGCAGCTTGTCTATATTTAAATTTTGTTGGCGCCCTTGGTTAGACATTAAATCTGACCAAGTGCGCGGAGCTTTTTTAGAGGTGATATTGAACATATCGAACTATTGATTTTAGGTTTGATTAAGAATACTGTCGTAAATAGCTTCTAGCTTTTTAGTATTCAACTTGAGGTTAAACTCTCGTTCCATGTGCAGGCGCCCCTCGGCAGCAAAGCTTTCTCTTAATGTCGAATTGCTTGCCAGAGTCAAGATATGCTCACCTAAAGTTTGCCAATCTCTCTCTGCCGCCAAAAAACCAGTTTCTCCGTGAATAATTGCTTCTGGAATACCCGCATGATGAGAAGCTACCACTGGTAAACCCATTGCTTGCGCTTCCAAAATACAAATTGGGAGTCCCTCTGAATCTTTTTTAACACTAGTAACACTCGGAGCTGCAAGTAAAAGCGCTTGGTTCATCCAGTTTTTAACTACATCAGGAGATTGTGAACCAAGAAAGCGGTAGCGTGTTAGACATTCACGCGCTTGTTTTTCTAAACTAGAACGTAATTCACCGTCTCCAATTACTACTAATTCTAAATCAGGTAAAACTGACTGTACCTGAGACATAGCCTTAATTAAATACTCGCACCCCTTCTTTTCCACCAGTCTACCAACGAATAAAACAACAGGTGTACGTTTAATATCTGGGTTCGGTGTAAATTTTTCTACATCTACACCGATGTAATGTACCAATATTTTATCTTCTGGACAGCCTTTTTCTATAAGCTTGGAACGGATAAATTTCGAGACAGCAATACACGTGTTTGATTGTTTGAACAATAACTGGCGCCGTATTTTATAAAGTCGATGCATCCAGCCCGATAAAGAATTATCACAATCATCGACTGTAATATCATAGCCATGAAATGTGACGACAAGTGGTATTTGCAGCTTTTTAGCTAGAGGTAGGGCAAAAACTCCATCAACTCCAAAATGCGCGTGAATCAATTTGGGATTTACTTTTTTAACTCTAGTAAGCCAAGTGGGCAGAGTGTACCCTGCTAGCATAAATAATAATCTATATAGCTTTGACTTACCATCTAAAGGCGCAATAACTTGGGAATTTCCTAAAAGTTGAGTATTCAGTACTTTTGTACCGACATAACAAGGTTGGTATTTAGATAGTAAATTAACTTGTGCAGGAATGAATGTTTCTGAATAGTTTAATAATTCGTTGCGAAAAATAATCATTTGGTCTTGAGATTGCATTTTATACTCCTTTTTTTTAAAATACGTTTAAATATATCTATGGTGGGCATTGCCCACCTTACTGAACACATTCGACATAAAGTTTAGCGACTTTACTACAAGTAAAGCGCTCTTGATATATTTCGTATCCACGCTTGGCAGTTTCTTGCCGATATTTTGTATTATTAAGTAATTCTTTAATTACCTCTGCTAAAGCTGATGGGTCATTTGGTGGAACTAAAATACCACCTCCATCTTTAAAAATTTCAGGTATTCCTCCGACATTAGAAGCAATAACAGGTAAACCTGATGCCATAGCTTCAACGTTTACCATTCCAAATGGTTCATCCCAAATAGATGGGCAACAAAATATTGTAGCTTTGCGATATTCTTCTGCTAACTCTAAACCTGTTTTGTAACCAGCAAATTGTATTGACTCGCTAATTTCGGTTGAGAGGGTTTTGAGTGAGTTAATGTATGGGTCATCAGTCCAATTACCGAAGTTTTTGGCGCCAACTATTTTTAAATTTACTCGTATATTTTGAGTTTGTAATGCTTTGACAGCTTCTATTAAGACATGAATTCCCTTTTCTGGAATTAAACGACCTACATACAAAATTGTATAATTTTGATTGTCACATGAATTTTCTGATTGTTCTTGGGGATAAAAACAATAATTGTCGGCAGCGTTTGGAATTATTGTTGTAGAAATATTGTTGGTATCTTTAGCAATACTTTTTAGCAAAAACTGACTACAAAACAAAATTTTATCTACAGACTTGACAACAATTTTTTTTAATGTATTAGAAGCTAAGTGTGGATTGTGCAAATGTAAATATATATCAAAATTTTTCTTCCATAATCTTTTTAAAATCGCCAGAGCGATAACATATTCTGGGCGATTATGTACATAAACAGTGTCATTAGAATTAATAATTTCTTTCAGGCGCCAAAAAGCTCTTAAACAAACTATAACGCGAAGTGGCAAAAATATTTGTGAAGTGAATTTTGTCAACCATTTAATTTTCTGTAAATTCTTCCATTTAATATACTCAATTTCTTGCCATGAATTATCAGCTTCAGGACATATTACAATTGACTTAACTTGCGAGCGAGAATTATATATGATATTTCCAACCCAGCGAGATATAGCTCCACCCTGATGTTGAGAAAAAGGCTCAGATTCTGTAAGTATATGAATTACTTTGTTTTGTTTATTCATGTTTTGTAATAAAATTGCCTATTAATTGTGAATGTAGAGATGTTACATGTAACGTCTCTACAATGGTTTTGGTTTGCGGTAAAGTTTAGCTACAATAATCCAGAGAGTTACCATCAGCAATCCATCTGTAGCTACGCTTGATATTGCAGCCCCACGCCAAGAATATAAAGGAATAAGCCAAAGATTTAACAAGATATTAAATATGGCAACACCAGCTTGGGCAATTGTGCGAAGTCGTTGAAATCCTGCTCCAGCAAGTGCATCAGCCGCAAAATAATGTATACCTTTAATTAACGCTAAAGGCGCCAACCAACGTAGTACTTCTGCCGCTTCTTTATATTCATCACCAAGAATAAGAGGTACAACAGGAGCAAAGAAAAATAATCCAATTCCAGCAATGGCGCCGTAAATGCCTGTAATGGGTAATAAACGTTTAGCAACACCAACACTACCTTTTATACCAGTAGCTCCATATTGAAAAAATTTACTGACTGCAGCGAGTAAAAGTGAACGTACAGGAACAAAGGCAACATCAATTAAGCGATAAGCGGCTGCGTATATACCTGTCGCTTCTAAAGTAGAAAGACGTGCCAGCATCGTTTTGTCTATATCATTATATATAGTCTGAGCGGAGGCACTGATTGAAAAGTAAAACCCCTCCCCAACTTCGGGTTGGATACGTGATAATGCTGGCTTTGGTTTTCCTAATGAACGATGAACTAGTTGTACGGCAATAATTGCACAAATTACAGTGCTAACAAAATATAATAGCGCCCAATCCATCGCCTTTGGATTTGGAAAAAAAGTAAGTAAAGCTAATGCTGCTATAACTCTGGTAATTTGTGGCACAATATGAAGTAATGCTGTTTTACTTAACCAGTGAAAAGCTTGGAATGCTTGAGCAGCAGTTTCTAAGGTTTTAAAGAAAAATAAGTCATTTACAGCAAATAAGATTACTAGTAATATCGACACATTGCCGGGTATAAATACTGGTGATAAAGCGAGTACGCCAAAACATAATATTAATCCCGAAAGAGCAATCATAAATAATGCATTGCCCCAATATTCTGGAAATAACGCTCGGTTTCGTGATATGTTTTTGATTATTAAAGTTCCATATCCTAAGCTGCCGAAAGGATATACAATTGCCACTAATGTACTTGCTGCTGTAATTATTCCATATTCCTGAGAACCAAGCGCGCGGGGAATGATAATAAAGTAAATGGCTTGTAAAATGATGCGGAGTCCCTGAGATAGAAACATCCACAAAGTGTTTTTAAAGAGTGAATTTTTACCTAAATTTGTAAACCCTGACTTTAACTTACTTATATTCATCTTTATGAACAGGAAAAGGGCAAAGGGAAAGGGGTAAAGGGAGTAAAATATTAAACACTCCCCGATAATTACTTACTTAGACTTTACAGAACTTAGAGTTAATCCAATTGCAAAATTAGCAAATGGCGCCAAATAAACGGCGATTAAAGTCAACAATGAGCGTATATCGTGAAAAAAGATGGATTTGTCACAAGCTAAAGCGAGGTCAACAAAGTAGCGAGCTTTTTCGCTATCACCACCTTGAAGCGATAATCGCGATAGGTAGCGATACATATAAGCGTAAGCTGTTGGTAAGATTGGCTCAACTAACTCTGGTGAGCGTTCGCTTGCAGCTTGAATTACTTTTGTGTTGTAGTACCGCATTTGCTCGACATTGAAAGATAGTCCAGAAGGTCGCACTCGGTAGTAGCATAAAGTACGTGGCTCTCTGTAGAATTCCCAGTTTTGGGTCGCTGCAATTCGCAACCAGTAATCAATGTCTTCTAAGCTGCGTAAGTTTTCATCAAATTCGCCGACTTCAGAAAAGATACAACGGCGGAATATTGCGTTAGAACCATGTCCTACAAAGTTTTTACACAGTAAAGCTAGTAGTAAATTGGAATTTACTTGTTTTCCACTTAGATGAATAAAAGTTGGGCGCCCATCATCGCGAATAGCTCTAGAAACGCTGTAGACGACCCCGACTTTTGGATTATGGTCGAGATGTGCAACATGGTTGGCTAATTTATCTTGATGGTATACATCATCGCCATCTAAAAGAGCAATATACTCACCCAAGGCATGACGTATTCCATAGTTGCGCGCAGATGATAAACCACCATTTGCTTTGTGCAAAAGACGAAAACGAGAATCTTTCTCTACAAATGGCTTGACTATATCAACTGTTTTATCAGTAGAACCATCGTTAACTATTAATACTTCAAAATTTTGGAAAGTCTGGCGTTCAAGCGAACGTAATGCATCTTCAATGTAAGCACTGACATTGTAAGCTGGGACTATAACACTAACTTTTGGCACAAGCATTTTTGGTTTCAAATGGAATTTAGATTCAAGCAGTTACCGGAGGTTTATTGGTTATTAAATTTCGTAACCAAGTACGTGTATTTGGGGGGACTAACCACATTCCTAAATATAAAGCTATATCTTTTAGGTGTGGTTTTCCAAAGCGCATTGCTTCTAATAAAAGTAAGGAGAATGCTTTCCAGTCACGCGAGAGTGCAGCTCGCGCGCTGACTTCTGCCAAAATAAACGATGAATAAGCTCGTGGTGTTACTAGGTCTCGTTTGGATTGAATCCAGGAGAGTGAAAACTCCCAATTGCGACTTTTACTTAAACTTGGGCGCCCATCTCCTAGATACCACACAGAAAGCGCTTGTTCTACAAACACAACTCCTGTTCCTTCATGCTGAATTACGCGTAACAACCAGTCCCAGTCATCATGTCGTTGAAGTGTGGTAATAAAAGGAACTGCTTGGAGTAGTTCTTTCGACGTAAAAATAGTCGATGTGTGAATTAAACCTTCACCTTGAAATAAAGTGTTGCGAACAAATAGATATTCACTCAACGCTTCTGTTTGACTGGGCAACCTTCTAGGCCAAATGGAATCTCCTTGAGGTGTGCGTGCAAACAGATAAGATGTGACGATAGGGAACTTATATTGAGAGTTCTTAGCAGTTGATAGTTGAGCTTCTAGCTTATTGTGCATCCATTCGTCATCGTCATCAAGAAAAGCAATCCAATCAGCATTAGCCGTAGATACTCCAGTGTTACGAGCAGCACGACTACCTTGATTAGTAGGTAATTCTATAACTTTGAGTCGAGCATCATTTATAAGAGCTAATGCAGTACTCGTTGCTTCATCTGGCCCATCAATAACTACAATGACTTCGATTTGGCTTAGAGTTTGTGCAAGAGCGCTGTCAACTGCTCGTTTAACTAGCTGAGGTCGGTTTCTTGTTGGTATAACTACACTGACTAATGGTCTCAAGTAATTTCTCTCCTGATGATTTTAAGAATTCTTTGTTTGCTTTACTTCATGTAGTCACAAAAATTACTATGTTTGCCAAGTTATTTACAGTTATGGCATATTATTTGTGAAAACAAGTGTAGAATCTTTATTTTTTTAGTAAAGCAAACTTTATTTGATTTTAACTGATTTTAACTATTGATTTATGCAGTTACTGACGCTTCTTTGTTTTGAGTACTTGAGGGAACATAGAAATTGTTTAGTGGGACTTCGTGTTCAATAGTAAAATAGGCGCCTGGTTGCATTTGTTGAACGCGCAGAGGTGCATAAAACTTACCTAAAGCGAGTTGTAGTGCAAAAGCTGGATTTCCAATTAAATAGCGTGCTGCCAAGCGTTTAGGTTCGCGAAACCAACGGTATAACCACTCTAAACCGATATTAGAAATAGCATGTGGGCAGTCTGGAACAACACCTGCAAGTCTATCGATAATGGCGCCACCAAGCATGATTGCGTTTACATTCAAGTACTTGCGATGCTTATAAACCCATTTCTCTTGAACAGGCATTCCCATACCGACTACTAAAATATTTGGCTTGAACTCGTTAATTTTATTGATGACCGCTTCATTATGTTGTGGGTCTTCTTTATCGAAGTATCCGTGATGTCCCGCAAAGGAAGCATTCGGATATTGCTTTCTCAATTTTTCTAATGCTGCTTCTAAGTACTCTGGCTTGGCGCCGACAAGAAATAACCTCAGACCTTCTTCATTACATTTTTCAAGTACGGAAGGCATTAATACGGTGTAAGATGCTCTGTAATCTAGGGGCAATTCTAACCCCATGTGACCAATCGCTTTTAAAATACCGACGCTATCGCAGTTAACAATTTCTGAACTTTGTAGAAACTGATAAAACCAAGGTAATTGCATTGATAGATTAAAACCGTGGATGTTGTAATGCGCCACAGTAATCTTTTTGCCTTCAGTACATGCTGTATGAATAGCTTGTACAATTGCTGGAACTGTCATACAAGTTATGCGACGTTCCAGCAAGTGTATATTCAGATTTGGTAGACCCTGCAACTTGTTGTTATTTGTTAGTGTGGACATCATTTTCACTTTTTTCCTAGAGTATTTACTGAATTAGGACAACAGTGTTAATTCGTTTTGGAAATGCATCCGATACAAGTAAATATCAGTATCCGAGAAATCACAGATAACTTTTTACTTTGATTCTTCAGTGATATTTTACGAGTCAGTGTAACGTCCACCTTTTTCAATTGTCTTGATGTAATTTTTATACAGAGGTAGGAAATTATAAAAAATGCACAAATTTCAAATCGATTTATCTACCTTTTTAATTTGTAATTATACTTACTAAATACTTACTAGGTAAATATTTTATTGCTTTCTATTCAAGTTTAACACGACATAAAACTATATGGCATGACATGACAAAATACTAGATGACAGTATTCAAAATGGCACAATTCAAAGTTTGGAACGGGCAAGGATGCCCATTCCACAAGAGACAAAACAAGATATAAAGGACAGGCTATTGTTTAAAAGGTAATATTTTGCTTTTACCTGGGTTCATTAATCCGTAAGGGTCAACCATTTGCTTAAATTTTAGGTGTTCGGGTTCAATTGCTCTTTTCCAACCATCTTCTATAAAATAGCTGTGAGGATTTGCAATAAATACTCCATGCTGTTCGTGATAGCGAATAATTTTGTTGAGACGTTCTTCGGTTGTGTAACGTACTAGTTGTAATGCGGGATTTGCGATACCACCTTTAAAACGGATGAATTCTAAATGCATCATCACTTCGGCGCCAAAGTGTTTATACATATGTTCTATGGTTTTGAGATTATCGCTGGGGAAGATACTTTGTAGGTATGTTATGGAGGTGTCAGCAGTGCGTGCGTGTAAAGTTGTATGGTTCCAGGTGTATTCAGCGAGTTGGGCGCCTTTTCCTGTTTCGGATGCTGATTTAGAATAAGTAACCTCACCGTTAAATTCTCGTATCAATCCTGGTAATAGTTCTAAACTAGATTCGGCGACTATTAATAGTGCTGCATGTTTACCATCGGGTATGTACTGACGCAAAGCAGTAAAATATTGAGGAATAGGCGCCGCGAACACACCAATCTCTTTTTTTATCATACCGTCACTGTCAGCCAAAGCTTTTCCAAATTTGACTGCTGACATAAACTCGTCAAAGGTAACAATTACTTCTGCCCAAGGGTAAGCTGGACCCAATGGAATTTCCACTTCGGTGATAATACCGTTAATACCCCATGCATGATTTACTTTCTGTACATCTTCTGCGCGTAACTCGATAACTCGCGGTTCATCTTCAAGAGTTACAACTTGCAAAGCTAACAAGTTTCCTTTATCTGCCATTAACCCATATTGAATCGACCCAATGCCACCACTACCACCCGCAATAAACCCACCTATTGTAGCAGTGCGGTATGTTGAAGGCGCCATTCGCATTTCCCAGCCAATTTCTCGTGCTTTTTTATCGAGTGCTGCGAGCTTAACACCTGCTTGTACACGCGCAACTCCAGGTTTTACCCAGCAAATGGATTGCATCCGCGTCATATCTAATATGACACCACCATATAAAGGTACACATTGACCGTAATTTCCTGTACCTGCTCCTCGTACTGTAATGGGTATTTTGTGTTTAGCACAAGCTGCTGCTACTTGTATTACCTCATCTTGGTTATCTGGACGTACTACTATATCAGCAATTTTACCTTCAAGTTTGGGTGTAAGAACTGGGCTAAAGGTATGGTAATCCTGAGATAACTTCGCAACCTGTGACGGTTCGGTGATGACTTCAATGCCTGCTATTGATGCAGTAAAGGCGCCTAAATTAAATGATTTCGCTGATGTTGTCATATATATATCTGTATTAAGTCGTAATATTTCTCAACTTAGCACAGAGAGAACAAACTATAAAGCTGTATAAAAAGTATCATACTCATACAAATTAATCCTGTTAAATAGCGCTTTTTTTGCGTTCACGGAGTGTCTCCGGAGGAGAATAATACGTACTTTTATAATAAATAAAGTCACAATATTTACTTTAGAAGCATTTTCCTAGAGGATATATTTTGAATATCACATTTATCCTCTAGGAATTAACCATCACTAATTCTCATGCCGTATAGCGCTCTCATGCCATTTACTTAATATCGAATCACATATGATACTTAAAATTACAAATATTAAAACTCCCAAACCCGTGGTCAAAGACAACGCAGCAAACATTCGTGGTATCTGAAGATTATAGCTAGAAATGAGAATCCGATAAGCTAGACCAGACTCTTGCCCACCTGTACCTGCAACAAATTCTGCAACAACGGCGCCTATTAATGATAGACCACCACTAATTTTTAAGCTACCCAAAAAATAAGGCATTGCACTGGGTAAGCGCAGATATATTAAAGTTTGCCAAGGAGAAGCTTTGTATAATTGGAATAGATTAATTAAATTCTTATCGGCACTTTTTAAGCCGAGCGTTGTATTTGAGACAATCGAGAAAAATGCGACAATCCAAGCACAAACTACTAGCGCAGCAAAGGTATTATTTTTTAGCCAAAGAATTATTAATGGTGCAATAGCGACAATAGGTGTGGTTTGAAGAATGACAGCGTAAGGAAATAAACTTCTTTCAATCCACTTGCTTTGAGTAAACAATATTGCTATTAATAAACCAGATATTGTCGCAGCAATAAAAGCAGCAATAGTTATTTGAAGTGTAATTAGTAACGACGGGAAAAGCTCATTCCAGTCACTGATTAAGGTTTTTAACACTAATACAGGACTAGGGAGAATGTACGGAGGTGTATTTGTTACCTTAACTAACACATCCCATACTATTAATACTAAGATACCTACGATAATAGGCGCCAATATATCGGCAGTTAAAATTTTTTTAGTAATTTTTTCATTTTATTGGGATATATAAATAATTTTGAGAGTAGTGTTGGGTTACGCTAAGAGCTAACCCAACCTACGGAGATGTTCGTTTATTAAGCGACAATATTTGTTATATTCTGTGGATGTTCTAAAAGATTCACCGCGTGGGTAGGGTGTATCTATGTTAATTTCTGCAACTACGCGACCAGGACTATTACCCATTACTAATACACGATTTGATAAATATACAGCTTCATAGATATTATGTGTTACAAAAAGTACTGTCCAGCGATGTTGATGTCATAAATCGAGTAATTCAGTGTTAAGCTTGCTACGAGTAATCTCATCTAAGGCCCCAAATCACGCGCATAGTCAAGGCAAGCAGCAATGTGTTCCTGTTGCAGGTCTGGAAACTCCTGAAGGATTTGCTCATGCATGTTGCCCGCAGCAAGATAGCCTAAAATTAAACTCACTGGAATCCGAGTACCTTTAATTCTTGGCTTACCTCGAAGCACATTTGAATCAGCTACAACGTATTCACGCCAGTTGATAGGCATAATCACACCGTTACAATTATACAAAATTTATTTATAGCTATCTTAACATTGCTCAAGGATAATCAATATTGACCTATTTAATTTATCCTCGCTTGAATTGGTGCCGATTGAAAACCTCTCTTCTTTGTGCCCTTTGTGTCTTTGTAGTAAATAAATACCAGTGCAACTGCACAGGCGTCTCGCCTGTGCTACAAGAATGCTTGAACATTTTTATTGACAAATTGTAGGGTAAATGCTTCTTTGTAATTTGTGTTTGGTTTAAAAACTCCGGCTTTGACCATTTTGTCAAAAAATGACTGCCAACGCTCTGCGGTCATGGCGCCAATTCCCAATTTTTCAGCATCCCCAGAAACTATTACACCGTATTCTTTAAGTTTTTGTAAACCATATTTGATTTGCTCGTCGGTCATTTCTGGATTGTCTTTTTTAATTAGTTTATTTCCTGGTTCTGGATTTTGCAGATAGCTGTACCATCCTTTTATTGAAGCATCGACGAAACGCTTTACTAAATCTGGATTCTTTTGTACTAATTCATTTTTAGTTTCAATAGTGGTTGGATATGCTGTGTAATCATAATCTGCCAATAAAAATGGAGCGGGGTTAAAGTTATAAGGACGTTTTTGAGCGTCAGTAAATTTATACTGGGCTTTGAGAAGGGGCCAGTAAGTGATGCTACCACCAGCGCTTATATATAGGTCTGCCTTTAAGGTCGGGTAAAGTCTTAACTCCTGTATTGGGATGAGCAATTAAACACTGTGGGTCTTTTTGAAAAATTGCCGCGACTGTGATTTTTGGAATACATAAAAGCGATGGCATTGATAGCATCGACTCCTTGCCCCATGAAAAAATCTACGGCACCACCTAATAGTAATTATGTACCATTAGCAATTTGAGGGCCACCCATTTTAATAGTGACATCCAAACCATAATCTTTATATATTCCCGTTGCAATCGCTTGATAAAATCCTCCATGTTCAGCTTGCGCTAACCAGTTTGTTCCAAAGGTAATTCCCTACTCGTTTTTTGCCGCTTGATTAGAAGACGGCGCCTGTGAAACGTTATTGTTGCAAGCATGTATAATACTGCTTGCTAAAAACAGCGAACTATATTTTATAAATCGACGGCGTTTAAGGATGAACCCTGATACCCACATAACGAGTGTTTGAATTTTATATTTGATTGTTCCTGTATAAGTAATTTAACCTAGACGCATCATGCATTCTAAAATCAATTTTTGATTTATAAGCGAAAATGGCTGAATTTCTACAGCACGTCGAAATGCTTGAATTGCTTTTTGATACTCACCGAGAGCAGAATAGCATAACCCCATACCATGAAGGGCACCGAAGTGTACAGGGATTAAATCAATAACTTTTTGACAATCAATTAACGATTCTCGGTATTTTCCAGTAGTGTAATAAAGAAACGCGCGACGATTCCAAGCTTCAGCAAAATCAGGTTGATTTTGAATTAATTCGTTTAATACCAACTCAGCTTCTGCGACTTTGCCCGCATCAAGCAGTTTTTGGCTACGGTCAATTACCTCTAACCCATGAATTCCTTTCTGTTGAAACCAAATCCGCCATAACTTTTGAGTTGCATGTTCGCGGACTGACTCAGAAGGGTTTTTCAAGTCTTCAAGTAATGAATCGATAAATAAAGAATCCATGAATTTAATCTAGAGTGTAGGATGTTTTTCTAAACTTTCGCACAAAATTGAGTCTTAAGTAACTTTTTTACTGACTCTTAAATTTTTGCCCCTAATTGCAAAGTACGCAATTCGTGCATGTTTTTTTGTATTCTGTAATACGGTTAAGCAGCAAGACACTTGGCGGAGCGTCAAGATTGATTGGTTAAACATACCATTGAATTTGACAAAAACAAGAATAAACTATTGTTGTAGACAAATCTTAATTAACGCGCAAGCTGATAAGTATAAAGCAATGCCAAATCCGAATAACTCTTCAAGGCATATTGTTCTTACATCACACCCAAGTAATTTTGGTCCCAAGCCAATACCTATTCAATGGGGGGCAGAATCTCCTATCGAACGAGGTCCAATTATTGCGACGCTGACTAAACAAGCGCATCGAAATGTAATTGGTACGCATTCGGGAGGTTATGCAATATACCGCGCTTTAGCAGTAGCAAGCGGCGCCCTTCAAACAGACCACCGTGCTGACTTGACCAACACCTCCCCAGTTGAACACATTGGCCCGCATCCAAGTTGGAGTGACCCCGAAAAAATCGTTTCTCTCGACCCATTCGGAGCTATCGTTGGTGAAGTTTTTACATCATATTATGAACAGGGGTACGATATTCGTCCAACCATAGCTGTTACAAAAGCTCATATAAACATGCCCGAACTACAAGAAGCAGTTATAAATGGACGATTGCAAATCGATGGCAAAATTATGAAAACAGGTGGCGATTTAGTCGTTACCAAAGCTGCGATTGAACCTGTTTGGTATTTACCTGGTGTTGCCAAGCGCTTCAACATCAGTGAAGGTGACTTACGACGCGCGTTATTTGAGCAAACAGGAGGAATGTTTCCCGAATTAGTAACTCGTCCTGACTTAGAAGTATTCTTACCCCCGATTGGGGGCGTAACCGTTTATATTGTTGGTGATCTAGGCGCCATTACCGACCCAAACAAACCTGTAGCAGTTCGTGTGCATGACGAATGTAACGGTTCAGACGTGTTTGGCTCCGATATATGTACTTGTCGCCCATATTTGGTTCATGGAATTGAGGTGTGCGTCCAAACTGCTCAAGAAGGTGGTGCCGGTATTATAATTTATTGCCGTAAAGAAGGACGTGCGCTGGGTGAAGTCACAAAATTTTTGGTTTACAATGCGCGCAAACGCCAAGAAGGTGGTGATAGAGCAGATGCTTATTTTGCCCGAACCGAGTGTGTAGCGGGTGTACAAGATATGCGTTTCCAAGAATTAATGCCCGATATTTTACATTGGTTAGGTGTAACCCGCATTGACCGCATGGTATCAATGAGCAATATGAAATTCAATGCCATCACGCAATCGGGAATTGAAATTGTCGAGCGTGTGGCAATTCCTGAAGATTTGATACCAAACGATGCGCGCGTAGAAATCGAAGCCAAAAAAGCTGCTGGTTATTTTACTACGGGCGAAGTTCTAGACGATACAGGTTTATCAGAAATTAAAGGACGCTCTCTCGTTGAGTAATTAGCACGTTTGTGTAGAGACGCGTAAACCGGAGGTTTTCCCGAAGGGATTAATCACGTCTCTACGGTTATCTGGTGTATCTAAATAAAAGTAAAGCCAATGAATGATTTAGTTACGTATTTACGAAGTCCTGTTGCTATTCGCTCCCGTTGTGGGCAGCTTTTTCAAAACACGGTTGCTGGTAATTCCCGTTATTTTGATTGTGATTTGGCGCCACTTTCCCATGCTGCTGATTATGTTATTGATGTAATACGGTCTGAGTATCCTAATTTACAGATACCATTTCATAGTCGCTGGCGCCATTTTGAAGCAGGTGGAATTGCACGCTTGGAGCAGTTGGATAGTTTGCTTGCGAAACTTTCACCACACGAAAAGGCAATAGCTAAGTTTGATTTGGCAATTATTAGTGTATTGCTTGATGCAGGCGCCGGGGGTAATTGGTATTATTACGAACCTGTAACTAATATGGGTTTTAAACGCTCTGAGGGTCTAGCAGTAGCGAGTTTCCAGATGTTTTGTCAGGGTGCATTCTCGTCGGATAAAACGAGTAAAATGCGTGTTGATGCTCAAAAATTACAAGATTTTACCGAAGCTGATTTAGTACAGGGGTTTCAAATACGTCCTGATAACCCACTTGTTGGTGTAACTGGGAGATTACAGTTACTACAGAAATTAGGCAAAGTCTTAACTGCATTACCTGAGTATTTTGGTGAAAATCCCCGTCCTGGGAATTTGGTTAATTACTTAGTCGGCAAAGTGAATGATAACAAGATCGAAGCAGCAACCGTTTTTGATGCTGTACTTTCAAGTTTGAGTGAAATTTGGTCGGGGCGCCAGTCAATTGCCGGGGTAAACTTAGGAGATGTATGGCGCCATCCTGATGTTGCGGATGATGGTTTCGTGCCATTCCACAAACTGTCACAGTGGCTTACTTACTCTTTGCTCGAACCGCTACAAGAACTCGGTATCCAAATTACTGGTTTAGACCAACTAACAGGACTACCTGAATATCGCAACGGTGGATTGTGTGTTGATTTAGAGTTATTACGTCCCAAACACTCAGATATATTACACACTTCCCATTCGGTTGAATCCCCAATTATCGTAGAATGGCGCGCTTTAACGGTAATGCTATTAGATGAAATAGCTGCTTGCGTTCGAGAAAAATTAAGCATGAGTACTGAAGAACTACCACTTGTGAAAATTCTTCAAGGTGGAACTTGGACGGCAGGACGAAAAATAGCTGCTGAAAAAAGAGCAGATGGTGTCCCCCCAATTCAAATCTTAAGCGACGGTACAGTATTCTAACTCATAACTCCTAACTTCTAACTTTTAACATGAGAAATCAAGTTACGGTCATAAATCATCCTTTGATTCAACATAAACTGACTTTGATGCGAAGAGCAGAAACAAGCACAGTTAAGTTTCGCACTCTGTTGAAGGAAATTAGTTTGTTACTTGCTTACGAGGTAACACGCGATTTACCTTTGAAAACTGAATTAATTCAAACACCTATTGCTCAAATGGAGGCGCCTGTACTTGCACCCGATAAAAAGCTGGTTATAGTAGCTATTCAGCGTGCAGGACAAGGTATTTTAGATGGGATGTTGGAGTTAATTCCTTCTGCACGAGTTGGACATATTGGTCTATACCGTGACCCAAAAAGTTTAATTCCCGTTGAATATTACTTCAAAGTTCCTCATGATATCGATAAGCGCGATGTTTTAATCGTAGACCCAATGTTGGCAACTGGAAATTCTGCCATCGCTGCTGTTGAACGACTAAAATCTACAAATCCTCTTTCCATTAAGTTTGTTTGCTTACTTGCGGCGCCTGAAGGACTTGAACATTTCTGTTCGATACATCCTGATATACCGATATATACAGCTTCGATTGACGACAAACTTGATGAACTCGGTTATATCATACCTGGGCTAGGAGATGCAGGAGATAGATTATTTGGAACAAAGTGACCTTACACCTCTGTAAATCTCTTGTGGAATGGGCATCCTTGCCCGTCCGACAAGATTATTTGGGGTATTTTTTATTTGAAAGCCTTTTGCAAGAAAATAAATCAGGTTTTGTTCTCATTTAAAGAGAGATGTAACACAAAATTTTTCTTTCAAGAATAAAAATTATTTTCATATTGACTAATTATAAAATAAACAAATTTCGATTATATATACCTGTAGAATGATTAGCAATGAGATTTTGCCATTCTGCTTATAATTTAATCTCTCTTAAGTAAAATATTTTAATCAATATAAGCGGCACATTCTATTCAATTCTATATTATATATAGAAAGTGCCGAAACTGTATTGGATTATCATGGAAGAGCCGACTATTGGACAATTAGAAAGAGAAATTTCAAACCGTATCCGTTCCTTATATAATGCGAAACTTGGACAGCGTATAGGCAAGATAATTTGCCATTTTTTTGATACCAAATTGGCGATTACAATTGAGAATTCTGTCACATTAGCCGAGCAAACAATTCTACGTTCTGGCAATGAAATATTGGCAGAAAAAGTACGGTTAGATTTAGATAAAATAATTAAACCTCTTATTCAAGAAACAATTGAAGAGGTTATTAATAAACCTGTTATTGAATTAATGAGTTATACAAGTTTAACGTCTGGACGTACTGCGATTATTGCTATTTTGGAACAGATACCAGAAGTTCGCAACCCTCGTGCAATTCCTAAAACGAATTAATGAGGAATTACCACCCGACACATGTAGAGACTAAACATGTCTAGTCTCTACTACCCTGTATTAGGAGTTTCAATACTTTGATAAGCAGCATTAATTAGTACACCAACATACAAGTTCGAGTGTATTAAAAAATGATTATTTAATTTGAAGTCAAAAACAAATGGCTGCCTATCCATAAATACACGCTCAGAGCTATACGTCACCAACCAGAACAGGGGTATGTCAAGAAAGCAAACGTCTTTGACAACGTTATGACCCTGCCAGCAAGATGTACGAGGCTAGCTTCAAGCGGTTTTACTACGGCTTGATACAAACAGGCTCGTTTATTGTTTACTAGGTAGAGCGTCTGCGCGATCCGGGACTCAACGGCGCCAAGCTAGTTAACAACACATTGGGAATATTAGCATAAATTATATTCACGTGCGAATTAATTTCAGAACTTACTAGATATTTTTACCTGCACTGTTACGTTCGTATGGCACACCTAGCGCAGCAGGAGGTGTAGATTTTCCCATACCACCGATAAGAGCAATCATTGCCACTAAGTAAGGTAGCATCGTTAAGAATTGATACGGAATATTTACACCCAACGCTTGTATCCTTAACTGTAAAGCTTCCGTGGCGCCAAACAACAAGCAAGCCAAAGCACTACCAATAGGATGCCATCTACCAAATATTAACGATGCGATAGCAATAAATCCTTTACCCGCACTCATTCCTTCGGTAAAGTAATTAATTTGTACTAAAGCTAAATAGGCGCCACCGCAACCAACGAGACATCCACCTGCAACTACAGCAACATAACGAACTAAAGCAACCGAAATTCCTGCTGTATCAGCAGAGGACGGATATTCTCCTACTGCACGTAAGTTCAAACCAGGATTTGTGTAAAACAAAAAATATGTAGTTAGAGCAATAATCAAAAACAATAGATATACAAGAATATCCTGCTCGAATAAGATACCAATTACAGGAATATTAGCGAGAATAGGAATCTTTATTGCGGCTACTACTGGTAAACGCTGTGTACTGCCACTAAATATGAGGCGCCCTAAAAACGAAGTCAACCCACCTGCAACTAAATTAATAGCCAGTCCCGATACCAGTTGATTAACTCGTAAACCCACACATAAAAACGCATGAACTAATCCAACTAAGCCACCAGCTATTAATGCAGCGCAAATACCCACCGCTACATTACCACTATAAAAAGTTGCAGCCGCAGAAGTAAAGGCGCCACTTAGCAGCATTCCTTCTAAACCTATATTTAAAACACCCGAACGTTCAGAAAAAAGGCCACCCATCGCAGCATAAGCAAGGGGAACCGAAAGACGCAGGGTAGATGCTAGATAATCAGTTAGGAAATTATTATTCATGTGGTATCACGTCGCAGTTTCGGTTCTAATGCCAAAGCAATTGCAATAAATAATACCGTTAATCCTTGAATAGCATATATTACAGTCACAGGCGCCCCAGCACTACGCTGCATTACATTGGCGCCACTTCGTAATGCACCAAAAAATAACGAATTTAGTACTAATCCTAGTACACTACCGCGACTTAAAAAAGCAATCGCAATCGCATCAAAACCATAACCGGGTGAGACTTGTTCAAACAAACGATACTTTAAACCCATCACTTCCGAGGCACCAGCTAATCCTGCAAATCCACCACTAGCAGCCATAACTAGCATAATTGTACGCTGCACTGAAATACCCGCATAGTTAGAAGCTTTCTGATTTAAGCCAACTGCTGTAATTCGATAACCCAATGTAGAACGCTTAATAATTATATACACAATGAGTGCCGCTATTAATGCGAGTAGTATACCCCCATGAGCCAAACTTCCTGGTATAATAATAGATAACTGTGCTGATTTGGCTATCAGTGGTGAATAAGGACTAGGTGCATTCGCTTCCTTCAACGGATTTTGCACCAAATAACTAATTAAATCAATTGCAATATAATTAAGCAGCAAACTCGTGATAACTTCATTGATACCACGCATAGCTTTGAGATAACCGGGAATAAAACCCCAAACGGCGCCAAAAATAAATCCAGCGAGTAAAGCTAATGGTACATGAATAAAACCTGGCGCCTGTACGTATAAACCAACCAAAGCACTACCTAACGCACCAAAATATATCTGTCCTTCCCCACCTATATTAAACTGTCCTGCTTTTAAAGCTAGTAAAACTCCAGTACTAGTAAATAATAGTGGTGCCATTTTAGTAAGAGTATTACCAAAGCCAAAATAAGTAGATAATGATTCAGTAAATAATGCCGTATAAGCTGTGATAGGATTGGCGCCTGCAATAAGAATGAGAACGGCGCCGACTATTAAGGCAGAAATAATAGCAATTAAAGGTGAGATAATAGGAAGGACGCGGTTAGTTTTCATTCTATCCCTCCCATGAGCAAACCTATTTGTTCAACTGTCGCATTGGCAGCATCTAATATATCAACAAACTCACCTTTGTACATTACAGCAATTCTGTCACTCATCGCCATTACTTCTTCTAACTCGGTTGAAATATATAAAATTGCCGCACCACGTTCTCTTTGTGCGAGTAACCTTTGCTGAACTGCTTCAATTGCTCCAATATCTAACCCGCGCGTTGGTTGCATGGCTATAATTAAAGATGGTTCTCCAGCTAATTCGCGCGCGAGTACTATTTTTTGTTGGTTGCCACCAGAAAGCTGACTAACTTTAACGTTAACATCAGGCGCCCGAATATCAAACTCTTCCATCGCAGATACTGCATTAGTTTTAATGACTTCTTGTTGCAGTAAACCACGACGAGAAAACGGTGGATTTTTAAAAGCTTTTAATATCAAGTTTTGAGCAATATTAAACTGTAATATTAAACCTGTTTTCTGCCTATCCTCTGGAATATACCCTATTTTGACTCTAGTTTGGGCAAGAGCTTCTGCTAACTCTCGCTGTCCGTTACCATCAACACCAGCAATACCTAATATTTCTCCTGCGCGCAGTTCAAAAGAAATATTTTTAACTACCGTAACACCTCTATTATCTTTGACTTGTAAATCTTTTACTGATAATACAATTTCACCTGAAGCAGCAGGTTTTTTGTTAAGATGTAAACTAACTTGGCGCCCAACCATTAATTCAGCTAGTTGTTGTGATGTTGTTTGCTGCGTCGTTGTTGTTGCTACTACCTTTCCTCTTCGTAGCACGGTTACAGTATCACATAACTTAATTACTTCTTCTAATTTGTGGCTGATAAAAATAATAGTATGTCCATTCGCTGCAAGTTGACGAAGAACAGTAATTAATGATTGTACTTCCAATGGTGTTAAAACTGCTGTAGGTTCATCAAGAATCAATAATTTCGCTTGACGGTATAAAACTTTTAGTATTTCTACACGTTGTTGCATTCCTACAGGTAAATCTTCAACTTTGGCAGTAGGGTCAATTTCTAAATTATATGCTTGAGATAAAGCTTTGATTTCGGCTTGCTTTTGACGTAGATTTAAATTAATATTTTTACCAGTGCCCAGAATAATATTTTCTGTCACAGTTAATTGTGGTACAAGCATAAAATGCTGGTAAATCATGCCAATACCTAGCTTTATTGCATCCGCAGATGAGTTAATTGTAATTAATTGTTCTTGTAAATATATTTGTCCTGCATCTGGCTGGTACAATCCACTGATAATATTCATTAAAGTAGACTTTCCGGCGCCATTCTCCCCAAGGATAGCGTGAATACTTCCAGACTCAACACATAAATTAATATTATCATTAGCTATAAAAGCACCAAATTGTTTAGTAATATTCTCTAAGCGTAAATATAACATAATAAACTTTTGTAAAAACTCTTGTGGAGCGGGCATCCGTGCCTTTCCTAATTTAAGCTAATCTTCTTATCTATTATCTGTTGCTTAACACTCAACACTTGTTTTTGCAATGCTTGCGGTACAGCTTCGCTAAATTTACCTAAAGTCAAAATATCAGGTCTTTCTAAACCCAGCTTATAAACTTCTCCTTTAAGCTCTTTCTTCTGTGCCAACTCTGCTAAATACGTTATTGCCACATCAAGATGTTTCACCGCACTAGTTAAAACAGCTTTGGGTGCTATCTCTAATTGGTCATTTGTATTACCAAACGCATATACTCCTTTATCGCTTGCGGTTTGTAGTACAGTAGCAGAAGCACTATCTAACCATTGGTAGATGACATCGGCGCCTGTTGATATTAAAGCAAGTGTAGCTTCTTTGGCTTTTGCGACATCGTTCCAGTCACCTGTAAAAGTCGAAGTTATTTTAATATCTTTTTTAACAGACTTGGCGCCTATTTCAAATCCGCGTAATTCTTCTTGGGTTGCTTGAAATTCTTGTCCTGCTATATAAGCTAGTTTATTCGATTTTGTCATAGTGGCGGCGATAATTCCGCATAGGTAACTTGCTTGCAAATGGTCTATTCTGAGAGATGCAATGTTGGCGCCTTTTACGTTACCATTAACACCAATGAAGAATGTATTGGGAAACTGGGGTGCTATTTGTTGAATGGCAGCGTCAAATTGTCCACCGTGGGCAATGACTACATTATAACCACGACGGGCAAAATCTGATAGTACTTCAGTTTGGTCAGGTTGGGAAACTTTTTCAACGTGTGCGGTTTCTACTCCTAACTTTTGTTTTGCTAGCTGTACTCCTTCATATCCTGATTGGTTCCAAGCTTTATCGGATATAACTCCGGGAAGAGCGATGGCTATTTTAAAGTTACTATTGTTAGTTGTGGTTTGGTTATTGCTGCACGCTACAGGAATAAGTGAACCACAAACTATGGCTGAGGTGTATACAATAAATTTACGTCTGTTGAAATTTGTACTCATCTAGAAGCCTCTGCTATATATTGTTGAATTCTAACTGGTGACTGAAGACAGTTTTACAATTGGTTGCGAAAATGAAGTAATACATTTAACTATATATAGTCGGCGCCCTTCGCATGAATAACAGAAAAGAGCTTTTACGTGTAATCCTTGCTGTAGCTATCATTATTGTGGGAATAACACATTTTACTGCTGTGGAACCATACGCACGAATAGTTCCACCTCAACTACCGAACCCAGATTTTTGGGTGTACCTCAGTGGGTTTTTTGAAATTTTAGGCGGAATAGGTTTACTTGTACCACCTGTCAGTCAAGCGGCAGCATGGGGATTGTTTGTACTGTTCATCGTAGTTTATTCTGCTAATATCAATATGGCAATCAACCATATTAAAATTGCTGACCATATTCCAACGGGTAATTGGTTTCATGCCATTAGACTGCCGTTACAATTTCCATTACTTGCTTGGGCACTGTGGTATACTAAACCCTCGGATGACCCAGAGAAGCAAGCGTCGATTATTCCAAAGCGGTTTTTTTCTAAGCTAGATTCAAATTAGAAAATTATATAAAACTTATGGCGCCATCAAAAACTGTACAGCAAATCAAGGCAGAGTTAATAACACCCGAAAATTTTAGTGACTACGGGCAAGTGATTTTTGCGAGTAAAGATGGTAAAAGCTTTGATAGTGAAGATGCTCAATTAGTTTTAGATAAAGGTATACCGCGTTTTTATATCATGCGTTTAACTAAACGAGGTAATAAGTTTTACAATATTACTCGTCATGGTCAATGTACACAGTGTTTAGGTTCTTTGGAAGGGAAAGATTGGTTAATTGCTGTATGTCCAGCTAATAACAGCGTGAATGAACCTGATTTAGATAGAATGAAAGCGTTTAAAATACCAGCAAACTGTTTTATCAAGTTGGATGTAGGAACTTGGCACGCAGGGCCATACTTTGAGCATGATAGTGTAGATTTTTATAATTTAGAATTGAGCGATACGAATATTGTTGACCATTACACCCATAGCTTTCTCAAGAGTCATCAAGTTGAGTTTGAGATTGTTTAGCTTGGGTATGTACGGCAAACTGGCAAACAAATTAATGATTCAAGTGACCTAATTAAGGCTAGGATTAATAAACGTAGCATCTGTAAGTACGTGTTACGAATTGTTCAGTTTGCATAATTAGGCACTTATTATAATGGTAAATTTGAATTTTAAGAGCCGCTTATTTATCCTGTTTACAAGACTATCATCTTTTATTAGGCGCCTTTTACTAGTAATTTTACTGTCGTTAGTAAGTATTTTTTGTTATCCATCGTTGAGTTTAGCGCAACCAAGTTCGACTCAACCAGTAGAAATTGATTTATTTGTGCAAGGTTTGAGCGTTAAAAATCCGAAAGCTTTTCTAGAACAAGCATTAAAACCGGGTACTCAAACTAACATTACACTAAAAAATCAACCTGAAGGTAAGTTAAATATTAAATCAGTCAAACAAATACCGATAACTCTTTCTGTACCGCAACCGGATGGTTCAGTTAGAGAGTTACCTGACCCGAAGGAGAATTTTAGGATGGATATATTAATTACTTTGACGGGTCAAGCAAGTGTGCAGGATAAGGGGTTGTATTTGGGTAAAAGTCGATTAAAGATTGGTACACCTGCTGAAATCGAAGGTTTTAATTATTTCACCAGAGCAACCGTAATTGATGTGCGGTCATAGTATTAAGCACGAAGAGTGCTTTTCGTGTTCAGTGAGAAACCGGGTTTCTGTGTGTACTAGTGATGATTGTTGTGTTCAGTGTGGAAGAAACCCGGTTTCTTTGGGATATGAAGTCTAATGCTAGTTGCTCTATTGATTGGATATCAGAATTTAGGGGAAGATGTAATGCTAGTGTTAGACAGGCGCCATTTTTAATTTTATCAAGTTTGGTGCTAGGTCGAACAAAGATATCGAGTTGTTCGAGTTGAATGATTAACCCAATAATATAACCTTCTAGCATACCGCAGTGTTGTTCTAATTCTTGTGGGTTTGAGTTTATGACTGTGATTTCTAGAAAGGTGTTGTATTCTGCTTGTAAATTAATTGGTTCAAATAAAGATGCCCAGTTGATTGTACCAGCATTTAATATTGACTCGGTTAGTTCGGCGCCTCTTTGAAATTCTGAGCGTAGTATTTGTGATGTTGAACGGGTGATATTACGTGCGGTATTTTGGCAGGGTTCTATAGATGTAATTATTGGCAACCAGTCACGAGGTAATTGTACTTCATATTGGCGCCCTGCTTCTGTAAGAGAAATAGGTTGTTTCCAATCGTGCTGGTTCAATATTTGGAAGAAGTGAGCAAGTAGTAATTCAACACTTTGGGAAGCTTGATTGTAATAAGTGCAACTCCAAGCAGCTAGTATAACCCACGATAAACCACCGAGAAAACCCCAAGCATTTCCATAGATATAGCGTGATTTTGCCCATGCACGTATTGCTCTCAATAATGTTTTGAATGAATCAAATGACACATATTTAGAAACAGTATCTATAATTAAATCTGCTTCCCAGCAACCGATAATAGCTTTGAGACTAGCTGCGTCTATTCTATGTTCAATCGAGTACGCTGTAGTTTCATAACGCGCGTACAATAAGTCTATAGAGATTGTCTCAATTTTTAAGCGTAATACAGAAACGCGCGCGTCAAGCACAACTTGGGAAGATTCGCATAATTCTTGTAGATGTTGCTGTACATTGTGAAGAAATGTTTCCCCAACTATATAACTGGGTATTATGCAAACTATATCTATATCGCTTTCGGGAGTTTGGACACCTAAACGTCCAGAACCTAGTAAATGTATGGTTGGTGTAGTACCCAAACATTCTGCACATGCTTGTTTAATAATGTCTATTATGGTTTGACGCTGTATTTGTTGTGTTTGGGTAAGTTCGGGTTGTAGGTGGTTGATTATTTTTTGTAATTCGTTTTTTCCTCCCAAAGGTATAATGTGCTTAATTTCAAACGGTTTATCACCTCGACGACTAATTAATGCTACTGAATTAACTGTAAAACTAATTGGGCACCATTGAGGTAACATAGAATGTGCTGCTTCTGGGTTAGGAAATTGTCCGACACTTAGATGAGGTGTAAAACCTGTGCTAGATTTTTTGCTTTGTTCATCGCATTGTGGAAATAGATTTTGTAAAACAGTTTGCAATTCATGTAGAGACCCTTCATGTACGGTCTCTACAACAGGACGTAACCAAGCAGTACAGTTTTTACGATGGGTAAATGTGCCATACTCGGTTAGGGTAATTGTGAATGGTTCTAGCTTTGATAGTGCAGGTGAGATTATTTTTACAGCTTCGTCAAAGTAAGATTCTGGTAAAAAGCCGTATATTAGAGTAATATGTGGCATCCACCGTTCAAATCTGGCATCATATTTTTGGCGTATTTCCTGAATAGCAGGTAAAACGTCATCTGGTGGAATTATGACGATAGCGCTTTGATAAATTGGACTAACTGTGGTTAGATTAGGAGAAAAGTGAAAGACTGCACGCACTCCAAAATGGTCGGATGGATAAAGTCCTTTTGTGGCATTTATTGGTGTGCAAGCAAATAGGTCTATTGATTCTGGAATGTAATTACCTCGTAGTAAAATTCTGTCTAATCTTCCAGGTTTTCCAGAAAGACTTAATAATGCAGCTAAAGAATTACGGTCTGGGTCAAAAGTGTAACCTGCTTCATAAGGATGTAGTTTGTGCCAAACGTCTGTAAAACCAGCGTTTGTTAAAATTTCTTCTTGTTCGTTACCTCGCATATTAAAGTCACCCACAATTAAGCTGTCTCCAGATTGGTTTTGTAGGTATGCAAGTAATACTGAAAGCTGCTGTGCGCGTTTTTCTACAGCGTTTTCTGCACGACTACTAGTTAAATGTACTACTGCTACATGTAATAATTTATCGTTGATTTGCCATGTCCCTACTAATACATGTTTGGCGCCAAAAAATTTATGTTCTACTAATGTAAACGGGAAGCGTGATAATAATAAGTTCCCGTAGGGTTTTACTGTATCTCCGATGTTTGATTCGGAGATAAAATAATTATGTGTCCAGTTTTGTGATATAAGGGACTCAACGAATTGTGGTGTTGCTTCTTGAATGGCAATAATCTCTGCTTCGCATTGACGCAATTGCTGAAAAATCGCTGGTAATCGTTTTTCGGTTTGGATTTTCTCGGTTTCGTACAGGTTAAAGAGTACGTTGAAAGTTGCTACTGTAAGTGTGTTTATTTTTATATTTTGTGATAATATATTATTTTTCCATTCTTGGGTATCATATTTATAAACAGGTCTAACGTTAAATATTGGTGCCTCAATATTTATTTCTGTTTGTGTAGCATTACTTTTCCAAGCAGCAGGAGGTAATTGTCCTGTTGATATCAAGTCTATATGCTTTTCTCTATCCCAGACGGTAATATCTCCACAGCAAATGTAACGGATGCGATGCATGGGGATGTCTCCATCTATTGCCCATTGCGCTAGTGGTTTTGAGTGTATTCCGCCAGATATGCGTTCTGTGTAATATGCGATGAATGCGCTTCGATTAAGGCGTTCGTCCCAAATGATGCGGTTATATATTTCATTTATGGGCGCCATTTTTTGTTTTTCTGGTTTTGACATAATTTTTTAGAGTATGGTGGGCAGTACCTACAGATGCGAGATGGTTACGGTATGCGCTTCGGTGATGTTGGGTACTTCTAAGCGGTTTCTCATTTTGTACAGAACTTTTTCTGGTACTTTGGTTGTGCGTTTTTTGTTTCGTTCTAACAATGTATGCCAAGGCGCCTCTAAATAGACGATGCGTATTTTGGCTTGATAGCTGGCAAATTGACGTATCAAGATTCCGCGTAATTGACTACTGAGGTTTGTTGCATTCCAAACAAATGATTCTCCGTTTCGCAGGTATTGTTTGGCTAATATTTTTGCTGCGTTTGCGACTTCTCCTTGGTTTTCGTCTGGGTCTATATCCATAGTTTGACGCAGTTTATCGAGAGATATAACTGGAAAAGAGGGAAGATTTTCTTGTATCCAAGTATCCTTACCTGAAGCTGGCAGTCCTGACATTATGACAACTTCCATGCGGGTATCATCGTAAGCTTCATAGTCTGGATTGCCTTGTTCTTTTTGGAAATAAACAAACCGACTGTGGGAATTAGCAAATTGTCGGGGTTGGTCGAAGCACTTATTTTCAAGAGCGTATTCTCGGAAAAACTGAATACGTTCTAGTAACTGTGCTTGGTCATTACAGTAACGTCCACGTACATCTGCTTCTGCCAGTAGTGCTAACATATCGCATCGAACAATTTGACTCGTTTTAATTACCGACCGTTCGGGATTTGGTTTATCCCAAAACCATAAAGGTAAGCTGCCATATTTAACCAAGCCAACTATTGTTTCGCGCTCTTTGAAGGGTACGTTCATATCCCAAAGTATTTGCTGCGCCATTTTCGCCCCTTGGAGTACGTGACCTTTTGAGGAAATGGCACCCGAAGTATCAATTTGAGTAGCAGCAGGTTTTGCGACATCATGAAGTAATGCAGCAGCAAATAATATTGAGCGTGAATGTAGTGGTAACTGGCGCCATTGAGGTAATGCAACCAATGCTTCACATACAAGCTTTGTGTGTATAAGTACATTACCCTCTGCGTGATAACGTGGGTTTTGGGGGCAGTTTGCAAGCGCGCGTAACCAATCAAATTCAGATTCTAACGCTGCCCAATTTATTGACCAGTTTGTTTCATCGGGACAATAAAGAAAACTCATACCTCTATCCTCCTTCTCTGTGTTCTCTGTGTCTCTGTAGTAAATAAAAGCACATTATATTTTGTTTTGATCCCCCCAACCCCCCTTAATAAGCAGGGCTAAAACTTCTCTTAAAGTCCCCCTTATTAAGGGGGATTTAGGGGGATTAATCTTGACTAGCTCGCAAACAAATCCACATCCGCGCGCAATATATTGGGTATAATTGGGCGATTTAACCAATGTCCATCAGATTGTTGAATGGTGGTTAAAAAGCTAGAACGCACGTATTTATAACGAGCTTCAACAGTATCCGATGGCTCAACTTTGATGTATAAACCTTCCATGACATCACTTTGGTCAGTTTGTTTTAGTGAACGTTCAACATCAAATCCTTTTTCCTGACAAATTTGTTGAAACTGTTCTAGATATTGGGGTGTCTGGTAGTGTGATTTTCCTAGTAACTGGATTAATTGTTTATATGATTCAAGTTTGCCTGTGAATAATATGGGTACAGATACTAATGGCAACCCAGTTAATAACTGTTGACGAGTTACTGTACTTAAAAAGACTTGGTTTGCTAAGTCGAATACGTCATATTCGAGAAAATAATGGGGTAAGGTGTTGTAAAATACCGTGTGCTTGGCATATAACCATTCTCCATAGAGAATATAGCGACTTCCTAGTACTGAATAAAAAGTTGCTGCATGGGTGTTTGCCCATTGTTTGAATAAGTTGAAGTGCTTTTCACGGGCGCCACCAGTTAGGTAATGACCCCGACTTTGCAGTTTAATGTCACCATTTGGACTAAAACTAATCGCTGCATTGGCGCCGTCAACTTTTTCTTCGACAACCACATATTTATTTTTAATCGCATCAAAAGGGATGCTATCCAGGTCTTCATCCCCAGGCTGCAACCGCGAACCCTGTATATGATGGGTACGCGGATATTTATAGATTTGTTCCATATGCTTTTACCACCTTGGCATCTACAATCAAGTTATTTCATCGCGAATTGAAACGATTTGACAACCTACCAATTGCGCGCGGTTAGCTTGCCATAATTCGCCGTTGTTGAAGATTTTGATTGAGACGAGGGACTACATACCTTTGTACCTTTTTTTAATCCAAGGCTTGTATTTCTATAATACAGGTACTTCACTAGCTCTGGCAACGATTCCGGAAATGGTTTGAAGAAATTTTTTAAGATGCTGCGTGGGATGTAACGAAAGGCGCCGATAATAGTTTTAGTATAAATGTTACGTGTGTGTAGAGACGTTACATGTAACGTCTCTACCGGGACGGGTAATCAACCGAATAATAAACCCAGTTTTTAATTATAATTATTTATTAAGAGATTCTAAGTATTTTAGAATACGTTGATTTTCTAGTGTAAGTTCTCTAATGTCTCCTGATAAATGCCTAGTTTCTGCTACTGTACTATCGATTCGTCTTTGATTATCAATCATTTGACGTTGCATATTAGTTATTTGTCTTTGCATTTCATCTACCCTTGGTATAATAGTATTAGCCAAATCAGTTAAAGCTTGAATTGATTTTATATTAGTTTGAATTAGCTGATGAGATTGCTTATTGAAAGTTTGAATTTACTTTGCATTAAATTCAATAAGTTTTTCAATACGTTCGATGTCGCTCATGTTTGTTATCTAGCTCATCATATAATATTATACGCCAACACATGACATTATATACAAGCGCAATTTTAAAATAATATATAATATAAAGCAGCGGATTTTGGTATAACTTTGAGTAAGATATGCAGTTAGTGATTTCATAAATATTTACAATTATGTTCTGAACGAGATATTTAATTCAGGATTTACGCATCAAATTCTAGAAACCTGGTTTCTCAGTTAAAATCTTTGATAAAAACGACGATTTGTCTGCGACAATGAATGCGTAGAAACCAGGTTTCTTAGCGTAAGTCCTATAATTAACAAACAGCATTAATTGAGGTGTTAAACTCTAGGAAAATAAAGCGTGTGAATGATAAAGTATTTTCACTTTCTTATTTAGGACTTTTTATGTCAGAAGATGTAACAACACGACTAACTACGAAGCACGAATTATTACAGCGCATCGAAGCGTTGGAATTCAAGCAAAGGTTATTTCCAGTAGATAGCGAACAAGTTGATACACTTGTGCAATCTCTAGAGGATGTTAACCCCACAGATAACCCACTGTCACCGAACTATCATAATTTACTATCGGGTAGTTGGGAATTGATATACGCATCGCGAGGGACAGTTGTAACGCGGTCTTTTGCTTCAATTCCAAATTTTATTGAACGCGAAATCAAAATTAATCGTATTTGGCAAACATTAGTTATTAGCGAAAACCAAGGAATTTCTGCAATTAACAGTGCGGAAATTGCATGTAGGTTTGCCCAAAGGATACGACCATTAACAAGTCGAACCACCTGTAGAAGGTGATGGTGGTTGTTCCAATAAATACCAATATAAATAAAACTAAGTACGTAGCTTAAAAATACTGGAATTAAAGGACGCAATGCTGTTAAGTCATTACCATGTGGTACTTTAAGTTCCAGTACCATAATGGTAATGATAATGGCTATCACACCATCACTGAATGCTTCTAACCTTCCTTTTAGCATTTGTATATGTTTTGTTAATTGGTTATATAGTAAGCATTTTAGCTTAACTGTGTATAAGTATAAAATTAATAGATACTTAAAAAAGTCTTGAAATATATTATTTGTTGGCAAAGGTACAGAAATATAGCGCGCAAATGTTAATCATATATATGTGTGCTTGAAGTGAATTACATCTCTACATCAATCTTTCAAGTGCAGTTGATTTTAACCGTATGGCAAATGAAAGATTTATTAGTACTACTATCGCAGGTTTTACTTGGATGGCTTGTTTTTCAAATCGTTAGTATCAGTATCTTTTTCATATCCCTACGCTCGACCCATAGCACTTGTAGTGACGAAAAATTACCAAAAACTGCTGTTGTACTATCATTACGGGGAGCAGACCCTTTTTTATCAAATGTTCTACGCGCGCTTCTACATCAAAATTATCCTGCATACGATTTAAAGATAGTTGTTGACAACATTATAGACCCAGCGTGGAATGTCGCTATAAATCTAATAACAGACTTTGGCGCCAGTAACTGTTCTCTTAGCGTTTTAAAAAACCCCCTCTCTACATGCAGTTTAAAATGTAGTTCAATTGTTCAAGCTGTTTCTGAGCTAGATGCTTCATATCAAGTTGTAGTATTGGTTGATGCGGATGCAATGGTTTATACAAACTGGTTGCGTGATTTAGTCAGCCCTTTAAATAACCCAAAAATAGGCGCCACAACAGGAAACCGCTGGTATTTACCCGATGGTATATACTGGGGTTCGCTAGTTAGATATATATGGAACGTCTCCGCAGTTATTCAAATGGTTTTATATCAAATAGCTTGGGGTGGTTCATTAGCAATAAAAACCGAAGTCATTCATCGAACAGGATTGATAGATATTTGGAAACGCGCGTATGCAGATGACACACCACTAAGAAGCATATTGAAAAAACACGGTTGGCAAATTAAGTTTGTCCCTTCAGTGATGTTATTAAACCGTGAAGAGTGTAAACTACGTAACTTAGTACGCTGGTTACGGCGCCAGTTATTTTCATCACGACTATATCACCCGTTTTGGTTCGCTGTGGTAGCTGATACTATATTCACAATATTAATACCAAATATAGTCTTACTAATTGGCGTAGTAGCATTAGTAACACGAGATTTAAGCACATTCATACTAGCCGTAACTTATTTTACTGGCTATATGATAGTCTTAGTCATTTTGATCTTGCTAATAGATAAACGCATCCGAAGTATAATTAGTAAACGCTGTGAGATATTACCGAAATCTTCACCCTTGACCGCAGTTAAACTTTTGATAGCACTTCCCTTCACTCAATGGATAAATGCTATAGCAATGGTAGCTTCACATTGGGCGCCGACCATTGAGTGGCGTGGTGTAACATATAGGATAAAAGGGCGCTGGAACATAAAGTTAACTGAATACCGCCCTTATCAAAGCAGCAAATCAAACAACAGCAAAATCTCTTTATAACCTCTCTTGTAGGGTAGGCATCAATCATCTTGTGGAGCGGGCATCCCGAACCGCCCAAAATTCCATAACATCAAAAAATTAGGCATTTTACCGCACGCTCACACACTGTAGAATATAAAGACTTGGCGCTTACTGGATTATCATGGGCAACACATTTGGACATCTGTTTCGCATTACTACGTTCGGCGAGTCTCACGGTGGTGGAGTGGGAGTTGTGATAGATGGGTGTCCACCTAGGTTGGAAATTACCCCAGAAGAAATACAGTTTGAACTCGACAGGCGCCGTCCTGGGCAAAGTAAAATTGTTACACCGCGTAAAGAAGACGATACATGTGAGATTCTCTCTGGAGTGTTTGAAGGTAAAACACTGGGAACTCCTATATCTATATTAGTACGCAACAAAAATACTCGTGCCCAAGACTATGACGAGATGTCGGTAAAGTATCGCCCATCTCATGCTGATGCAACGTATGATGCAAAATATGGGTTTCGTAACTGGGAGGGTGGTGGACGTTCTAGCGCGCGCGAGACTATTGGTAGAGTAGCAGCAGGCGCCATTGCTAAAAAAATCCTCCGTCAAGTTGCGGGTGTCGAAGTTATCGGTTACGTCAAACGCATCAAAGATTTAGAAGGTATCGTTGACCCAGGAAGAGTTACACTCGAACAAGTAGAAAGTAACATAGTCCGCTGTCCCGATGCCGAAGCAGCACAGCGCATGATAGATTTAATCGAAAAAATTCGTAACGACGGTAACTCAATCGGTGGTGTCGTCGAATGCGTCGCGCGTAACGTACCCAAAGGTTTAGGCGAACCAGTATTTGATAAACTCGAAGCGGATATTGCCAAAGGTGTAATGTCACTCCCTGCTAGCAAAGGGTTTGAAATAGGTTCAGGGTTTGGCGGTACATTATTAACTGGGTTTGAACATAACGACGAATTTTATATCGATGAAAACGGTAATACTCGCACCGTCACCAACCGTTCCGGTGGAATTCAAGGTGGTATTTCCAACGGTGAAAATATCATCATAAATGTAGCATTTAAACCCACAGCCACCATCCGTAAAGAACAAAAAACCGTTACAAATGAAGGCGAAGAAACAACATTAGCAGGTAAAGGAAGACACGACCCCTGCGTATTACCGCGCGCGGTTCCAATGGTCGAAGCAATGGTAGCGCTAGTACTATGCGACCACTTACTAAGGCATCATGGTCAGTGCAAAGTACTGTAAACAAAATCTAACTCATCATCTTGTGGAGCGGGCATCCCTGCCCGCCTATAAAATCTAGACCAGTACTCTCGTTTTCACTTTACAGTCTTTTATCCTTCTATGACTGCTAACACAGTTTTCATCGGAATAAACAGCGATAAATCATTATCTTCAAAAGCTATAAAACCATATTTTAAATAAAATGCTTTGGCTTGCTCATCAATAGCATCAACAGCAATTAAAAATAAATAAACCAATTTCAGATGAAAATTTCACGGCACTACGAAAGGATTGCATAAGTAATTCTCTTCCAAGTCCTCTACCTTGCATCGATTTATCTACCGCTAATTTACCAATACGCATAGCAGGCAAAGGGTATCGAGGCAACTTTTTAGTGTAACTTTCAGGTAGAGATTCGCGTTTTATTTCTGCCATACTTGTAGAATAATAGCCTAAAACCGTTTTGGCACCGGATTGTGGAATTGCTACAAACGTCTTGGCAATACCTTTTTCATCGTTTTGTTCACCCTGTTATCAAAAAGATATTATTAAAAGCTGGCACCGTACAATAAAATGGCGTTGATTTATGGTACCCTAGTATTATTAAAGTAGAAAGAAAAAATCTTTATGAAAACTCGTAGCTTTACAATTATTCTCTATAAAGAGGATGACATGTACATAGCTGAATGTCCAGAAGTGGGTACAGTAGACCAAGGAGAAACCATTGAGCAAGCAATCGCTGGTGTTAAAGAAGCGACCCGACTATATCTAGAGGAATCTCCTTTACCCGAAACATCTCCCAGATTTATAACTAGTATAGAGGTTAGTTATGCCTAAATTGCCGCGAATTTCCAGCAGAGAAGCAATTAGGGCATTGGAGGGTTCTACTATTGATTACATTGATATTGATGGTGCGTGAAAGCACTTTAATATTTCGTTACATTGATGGATTGTAATAGCTTTCACGCACCCTACATCCTTATTTTTGTTTGGTTGCGCTGTCGCTCCACCTAATCTACAATTTTGCTTCATTGAGGACGGGCAAGGATGCCCATTCCACTCTTATAGTTCCATCACATCCGTTACATCCGTTATATCCGTTGCCAATTACTTTCTCATTAGCACAGAAACAGGCGCCAAATCCCATCCTTTAACAAAAGTATCATTACCAAACTTAATTTGTTCAACTTTCTGCAACTTACTACGCTTAGTATACATATAAATCAGACCACAAGGTTTAAAATTATTCTCTAATAGTTCTTCTTTTACAGACGAAGCATTAAAAACGTTAACATGCCGTATTTGATACTGATTTTCTGGATATTGCTGCATTATCATCCACAATGGATATTCCCAGGTATCTTTCCCCATCATTAAACCAACTTTGTAACATTGGTTTGAATTTAAATATTGAACTGCCTGAATATAAGGTTGTTGGAGTTTTGGTCTATTTTTGAAGTACTGTTCAACGCGCGGAGTTTGAAAAATATTGTTGCTGTCGATAACTGGTCTGTAGCGGTTAAAAAATACCCAAGGAAGTGATGATAAAATTAATACGATAGCAATGGAATGAATTACTTTTTTAGGAAGATTAGATAATACTAAACCTAAAAAGGGGGTTGATAATACGAAAAATGGTAAATGTAATCTTGCGTTCCAAGGTTGCCATTTGACTAAATAGCAAAAAATACAAAAGGTCGCACAAACAGTTAATAAGTAAGAACCTGCTTGTTTTGGAAACTTTAGTTTTAACTGGTTACGGAAAATAAATATGACAATACAAGTTATAATTAATAATAAGTGTAACAAATTCCCGGCGCCGTTTTCTTCTCCTGAGAAGCCAATAGGTGTAGCGATATGTAAAGCTAGGTTTCTCAATATATTAGGAATCATCACATTTACACTCAGAATCTCATTTGTATAATCACCCGGTTCACCCAAAGGGGAGTTAAAAACAAAGTAGTTACGTAAATAATGATTTATATTAATTACTAAAGCAAAACTTGCTACGAATAAGGCAGGTTTGCATACTGAGAAGCGTAGATACTTAACTTGTGATAACGTTACCCAAATTAAAAACGGCAAAATATAAAAGTAAGCTGTTCCTTTGGTTAAAATGCACAACCCTAAACTACAACCAAACAAAAGGTATGTATCCCAAGTGGTATTTTTGCCTTTATCGATGATAATTAAACTATAACAAGCAAGGCAAACTAACCAAAATGCTTCAACATAATCATTTTGTGTACTCGATGCTTGTAATATTCCCATTGGTATTGTCGCTGCTGCAACCGTGGCAAATGTCTGTCCTAGTGAGTTTGCTCCTAGTTGCTCTGCTATTAATGATACTCCTATCAAACACCCAATCATGCTTAACCACTGTACTGAGTTAGCAAAGTAGTCTCCCCCACTTAAAAGTTGAAAGTGCATGATTACATATTCAGACCAGGGATTTTGATATAGCTGTGGTGTGTAGCTTACTGGATAATGCGCTACACTATAGTTTTGTATCCAATGTACTACACGTGGCATGTGGTAGTCCATTGAGTTCCAATTATTTGGTGGTGCCACTAAGCCAATTAAACCTGTCGATACTATAATTAACCCAACACCACTTAACAATAGAGTTGATAGCTTGGATTGTTTAAGATTTATAACCCTTGAATTTTGACTTGTTATTTGAAAATAAAACACTATTATCACAACATCAATCACCAACCAAGTGCTAAAAAGTGATTCAAATCTAATTAAATTAAACCAGCTTAATGACTCTGTAATAGCTGTGACGATTAAACCCAAAATTACAGCAGATGATATTATAGATATAGCCCAATTGTTTCGATTATTTGAACTGTAGAAAATACAGTATAAAAAGGTTAAAGCAATGATAGGTAATATTAAAAGCATTGATTTAACTGATTAATTACTCCAGTCTCTATGTATATTACCTGAGTTTTTCACCAGTCAAATCAAAATCCAAAAATAAATCAAAATCACCTAAATTTCCAATACCGCAGTATCATAAGAGACGGTGCTTATATATACTGGTTATCCTATATGAACTTTGTAACGGTATTAGGTTTAGTAGCTGCGACACTGACGACTTTCGCGTTTTTGCCGCAGCTTCTGAAAATATGGCAAACGAAGTCAGCTAAAGATGTTTCGTTTGTAATGCTGATTTTTTTCAATACTGGAGTTTTACTGTGGTTGATATACGGACTTTTTCTAGAAGCTTGGCCCATTATCTTAGCTAACGGTATAACTCTGTTTTTCAACCTCATTATCCTACTGCTTAAGATAAAATATAAATAAATGTATAATTTAAAATTACAAATCTAAAATTTCTATGACATCTTCTTTATTTGCTGACGAACACCTATTATTTGACCCTGTTACTCCTGAGAATGATGCCATTCCTTTGATTTTCGCGTTTCCTAACGAGTACACGGTGGGAATTACCAGTTTAGGATATCAGATAGTATGGGCAACTTTAGCTACGCGCACCGATTTACAGGTAAGTCGTTTGTTTACCGATATTTCTGAACAGCTACCACGACAACCGGAAATTTTAGGCTTTTCGATATCGTGGGAACTTGATTATGTTAATATTCTCAGTTTACTCGAATCTTTAGATATTCCGATTCGTGCAAGAGAGCGCAGTACCCATCACCCTATTGTATTTGGAGGTGGGCCTGTTTTGACGGCAAACCCCGAACCTTTTGCTGATTTTTTTGATGTTGTTCTCTTGGGTGACGGTGAAAATTTATTAGGTGATTTTATTGATGCTTATAAACAAGTTAGAGGTGCAGATAGAGAAACTCAATTAAAAGCGCTGGCACAAGTACCGGGAATTTATGTTCCTAGTTTATATCAAGTTGAGTATCACAGCCCTGACGGCGCCATTAAATCTATACAACCTATTTCGTCTGATGTGAGTGCAACAGTTCAAAAGCAAACTTATCGCGGTAATACTTTATCTGCATCGACGGTAGTTACTGCAAAAGCTGCTTGGGAAAGTATTTTCATGGTGGAAGTGGTGCGGAGTTGTCCCGAAATGTGTCGCTTCTGTTTAGCAAGCTATTTAACTTTGCCTTTTAGAACTGCGAGTTTGGAAGCTTCACTTATTCCAGCTATTGAACGTGGGTTGAAAGTTACTAATAGATTAGGACTATTAGGCGCCTCTGTAACACAGCATCCTGAATTTAATACCTTACTCGACTATATCAACCAACCTAAGTATGATGATGTGCGATTGAGTATAGCATCAGTTAGGACAAACACGGTAACGAAGGAGTTAGCGGCAACTTTGGCAAAGCGCGATACCAAATCTCTAACTATTGCCGTTGAAAGTGGTTCTGAAAAAGTTCGCAAAATAATTAATAAAAAGCTCGAACAAGATGATATAATGCAAGCCGCTATTAATGCTAAGACTGGCGGGTTATCTGGATTAAAGCTTTATGGAATGGTGGGAATTCCCGGTGAAGAAGCCGAAGATTTAGATGCTACTATCAAAATGATGCTTGATTTGAAAAAAGCGGCGCCTGGTTTAAGGTTAACTTTTGGATGCAGTACTTTTGTTCCAAAGTCACATACACCTTTCCAATGGTTCGGTGTAAATAAGCAAGCAGAAAAACGATTACAGCTTTTACAAAAAAATCTCAAGCCAAAGGGTATAGATTTTCGTCCTGAAAGTTATAACTGGTCGATTATTCAAACTTTATTATCGCGCGGAGACAGGCGCCTGTCTAAGTTATTAGAGCTAACGCGCGATTTTGGTGATTCTTTGGGAAGTTACAAGCGTGCTTTTAAAGAGTTGAAGGGTCAAGTTCCAGATTTAGATTACTACGTTTACGATAATTGGTCACACGAGCAAGTATTACCTTGGAGTCATTTACTTGGACCGCTACCCCAATCTACATTATTAAAGCATCTGGCGGAAGCGATGAGTTATGTAGAGGCGCCAGCAAAAGAACTTCAACCAAGTGTATAAGGACTTACGCATAAAATCTGAGAAACCCGGTTTCTTAGTCGATAACTTGTGATAAAAACAGCGATTTGTCTGCGACAATGAATGCGTAGAAACCGGGTTTCTTTATGTAATTTATGTGTATAATTAACTCTCTGTGTAAAAAATTCTGCTAAATCCAAGAATGCAAACAACTGCTGTGTATTACTGCGCTTATTGTGGTGAAGAAAATCTCACGTTTGTTGATATAAGTGCTGGGTTTGAGCAATCTTATATCGAAGATTGCCAAGTTTGCTGTCGTCCCAATATTTTGTATGTACGAATTGACGAGGATACACTTGATGTTGAAATTGATACTGATTACGAAGAGTAATTATTTAGGTATAGCGAGGAAATTAAATGCTTGAAAAGGATACTGCATTGACTTCAAAAATTCTTCGTACACAAGCGGTTCTTTACCTGAAAGCCAATCTTTTACTAAAAAGATGGAATACGAGCGTGCGTCAAAAAAATCGTACATATCAACTGGTTGAATATTGTGGGCACTTAATCCAGAATTAGTACACTCGAAAACAATACTTGGTCGAGAGTTCTGTAGTATATATTCACTACCTCGCAGGACTGCTAATTCACCTCCTTCAACATCAATTTTAATAAAGCCGATTTTTTTATCTGGTGGGATAATATCATCGAGCTTTACACAGTTGACTTTGAAAACTTCAACTTGTTCATTATCCGAACCATGTAAACGTAAACCGCTAAAGCCTGAGCGTTGAGGTTGTAAGTAAAAGTCTACTTCACCGACTGTATCACTTACAGCTAGCTGCAAAACTTCTATATCTGGATATTTCTGCTTTAACCATTTATATTTGTAGGGTATTGGTTCGATAGCAAGATGTTTTCCATGTGGAGAAAGCTGCTTTATTATACTTAGTACCGAACCTAAATGGGCGCCGATGTCAATGCAATTCATTGATGAGTGATTAATGATTTTCGGTAATGCAGCGTCAATTAGCGATGATTCTTGATAAATTTCGTGAAGTTCGGGATGTTGAATTCTTTGCTTTAATTGTGTCAAATCACGCAATTTACGAGCTACTGGCTCTAAAGGTGTACCAATTAGACGATGAGCAATATACTCTTTCAATAACATGAGATGCAACCCTCATTTTCTCAAGGATTTGCCATTAAATGGCTCAATCAAAATTATTACTCTGTTTACATATTTTCATCTACCCATTGATAGATTTGTAACTACAAAGCAAGATTCCCGACTTTGCGAAAAAGCCAGGAATCTAAAGGAATTATTTATATCACGTCTTTACAACGATCTAATTATTAGTAGAAGAGGCGCCCATACTGAATGCTACGTTACGGGAGAATTCTACACGCTCTTCAAATTCGAGAGATTTAACTTGTTGTGTGAATTCGTTGGTGTTTTCTGGAAGTTTATAGTCTTCAGGAACTGGAATAGCTCTACCATCTTCCATAGCTTGCGAGATTCGTAACCACACGTCAAGCTTGGCACTTGGGTCTAGACCACCGTACAGTTGACTAATTTCGGAATTTGCGTGACCTGCGATATCGCGTTGTGCTTGTAGCTGTTCTTCCTTAGACATTGCAATAATTCTGTTGAATACTGCTTCTGCGGTAGCTTGGGAAGATGGACTATTTACAGGTGTGAGATTTTCTTTTAAATCGAGATAGCCAAACCAAAACAATGCTAGTTGAGTGTCTACATCAAACTTTTGGAAAGTTTCGATAGCTTTTTTAACTTGATCGCTGGGCGCAAAGTAAGATGTTGTCATAATATTCTCCGATTGCTTTCTTAAAAAACCCTGATGATTACGGGTTTTTTGTTTACACTCTCAACATCATAAGAACCTGCCAAATGACATTAACCTTGCCTTAGTTAGATTTACAGTTAATTACTATTGACAGATGTTCGTAATATTTTTAGCGTTAATATGCTTATTATTAAATGTAATTCAATTTAAGAAATTAATTTAAGTATTCTCATTTGACTACATCAAGAGCGATAACAGTAAGAATAATTGAATACCTTAATTAATGAGAATATAGTCAGTTTTACTGATGTTAAAATCAAATCGGAATAAATACGTAAAGTCTACCAAAGCAAATAATATTCAGAAAATATTTCTGCGCTTTAGCTTAGGGTTGTTTGTCGCTATCTTAACAGTGATGCTAAGTAATAGCGGTTTTATTTCCCATGCTAGTTTTGCAGCAGTACCTTCAGGACAGCAAACAGCTTTTACCTCAGTCGCAGAACTAGTACAAGCTGGGAAAAAAAGCTATCAAGCTGGGCAGTTTGCGAATGCGATTGAATTATGGAGCCGAGCTTCTGAGCTACTACCACAAGGTGATACTATCAATCAAGCGGTAGTATTAACTAATTTACCGTCTTCGTATCAACAACTCGGAGAGTGGCAACAAGCGAATGCTGCCATATCGCAAAGCCTGAAGCTACTCGAAAAAAGTACTAATCAAAACATTTTAGCAGGCGCCTTGAGTATTCAACATAGGGAGACACGTTCGGAGAGTGCGGAAAAACCGCGTAGGTCAGATATTAATAGTGTCGCTTGTACCATTTCACCCCCTAACTTTAACCCGGATGGCGCCTCTAAAAGGGTAGTAACAACTTCATTACTAAGATAGCGTCCAAAGGTGTGTCGCATAGAAGCTATGGAACGTGCGATATATCCAGTTGTCACCATAGCAGAACCAATTAATCCTAAAAACCCAGGAACTACAGGCAACCACCATCCAGAAAAAAATGCTATGTAGCTGCTAGTAATGATAACGGCGCCTATAGATAGGACAAATACACTTATTAGTACAAAATTATAATTCTATTTTTATACCGACGCAGCCAAATTACAGTTGACCCTGTTATCGACCAAAAAATTATCCATAACCATTCTTTTGTATCAGCCCAAAATTTTATTTGCGGCGCCTAATCCTACAACTGTTTCATCGTTTTTAGTTTTAATAGATAGTAAAGCGCGACGAATTTTACCATCAGGGTCTGGAACAAAATCATTAGAACTTACTTGTCCTTAATTCGTATAGTACAGGTGGAGGGTTAATAGCGACTCCATAAGAACTGCCAATAACTTTTTGAATACCAATAAGATTGGGTGTTGTTTTATATACGTTAATTAATTCTTCATGACCGGGTTATACAGGTAAATTTCGGTAAATATGCAGACCGATTGCGCGTGGCTGCTGTTTTCTGATACTAGTAATCATTTTTGCTAGCTTGGTATCGGATATTGGTAAACCATGCTTTCGTACATCTTCCTCGTTTACCTCAACTATTACCACACGCTCATCTACTGGTTCAGATGGGCGCCTGCGAAAAAACTCATCAAGTGCAGCTAACTCAAATGGCTGTAATAACCCCACATATCGCAAACCAATTAATAGACCCGCAACAGCAGGAGCAGTAAGCAAAATACCACGTAATTGCCAGATTCGTTTTTTGATTACTGTTTTTTACAAGGAAAGAAAGCTATATAATATACTAGTAGCTCTTTAGATTAACGGTTAAAGATTGTTTCAAAGGCGTAATTTATAGCTCCAAAAATAGAAGAATATAAGTAATTATGCGGCATGACACATTAAGGCGTGGAATGTGATTTAAATAAGTATAGGCGCATTTTTGAAGATAAAAAAATGTAGAAACGTTATATACAATGTCTCTACACTATAGATAATTATTATACTAACTAATTTTTATGTACTAACTAAGGCGCCGTCAACATGCAACTCTTTACCACGCAACTCATTTAAATCATGGTCTACCATCAACTCAACCAACTGCTTAAAAGAGTATTGAGGTTTCCAGCTTAGTTCAGCTTTAATTTTATAAATACAACCAACTAGCTGTATCGGTTCATCAGGACGATAAAACGCAGGGTCTACAACAACATAATCCTGCCAATTTAAATCTACATAATTAAAAGCACACTCAACTAAATCTCTAACTGAGTGAGTTTCGCCGCTAGCAATAATAAAATCATCTGGTTGTTCTTGCTGTAGCATCGTCCACATAGCATGAACAGCATCCTTGGCATAACACCAATCGCGTTTAGCATCTAAATTACCAAGTCGGAGTTCTTTTGCTAAACCGAGTTTTATCATTGCTGCGGTACGGGTAATTTTTCTAAATACAAATTCTGTACCGCGTCGAGGAGATTCGTGAGTGTAGGTTATACCGCAACAAGCGTAAAGATTATACTGCTGCCTATAGTTAACAGTCATCCAATGCGCGTAAGCTTTAGCAACACCATAAGGGTTACGAGGACGAAAAGCAGTGCGTTCGCTTTGTGGGGACTCATCAGGTTGCCCAAATACTTCGCTACTAGATGCTTGGTAAAATTTAGCATCTGGTCTACAGCGACGAATCGATTCGAGTAAGCGGGAGACACCAATTGCGGTATACTCAGCAGTTAAAGCTGGTTGTGTCCAAGAAAGGGGAACATAACTTTGGGAAGCAAGATTGTAAATTTCCGAAGGCTGGGTTTCGGTGATGACATCCATTAATGAGCATTGGTCAAGTAAATCGCCAGATGCAATCTTGATTTTATCGAAAAGGTGGCTAATGCGTTCTAGGTTACTAGTACTAGAACGACGAACCAAACCAAATACTTGGTAGCCTTTTTCGAGAAGAAGTTCGGCAAGATAGGAACCGTCTTGTCCCGTGAGTCCTGTAATTAGTGCTTTTTTAGTCATGAATAGTATTTTTGTATAAATATTATATTACAAAATAAATTTAGAATATTCAATCTTTAAATGACCAGCGAGAATTTAATAAATAATTACTAATTGGAATAACAATAATTGATATAATTTGTCCAATTATATACCATGATTTTAAAATATTTACTATCGTAAACATAATTAATAAGTTGAGAACTAAACCACTTAGTAATTAAACCAAGAAGCCAGGTTGGCGCCATAAAATCGCGTACAAAACCATACTTTAAATGTGGGCTTTACCGCTTTCTACAAGCACTATGACATATTACAAGCTTTTTGGTTTCGGAGATAGTGGCAGCAACAAGTCTTTGCCTTTTACACTTCAATCTTCACTCTTGGTTCCACAAGACCCTTGTAAGCTTTTAATGTTTCTTTTGCCGTTCTTTCCCACGTGAATAATTTTGCTCTTTCTTTGCCTTTGATGATTAAATTTTGACGCAAATGAGAGTCACTAATAATTTTTAGAATCGATTCAGCTAATTCAAGTGGTTCTGAAGGATTAATGAGTAAAGCTGCATCACCCGCGACTTCTGGAATTGAGGAGCAGTTAGAACTGACAACAGGCGCCCCTAAAGTCATAGCCTCTAATACAGGTAATCCAAACCCTTCATAATGCGATGGATAAACAAAAACATCAGCTTTAGAATAAAATAGCGCTACCAAATTATCAGATAAATAGTCAAGATGATAAATAGAATTGCTCCAAGGAGAATCGTGAATAGCTGTAAATATAGGTTCGTAGCGCCAACCTTTTTTGCCTATTAACACCAAATTATGAGGAGTATTATATTTTGACTTTAAATAGTTAAACGCTTTAATCAAAGCATTAACATTTTTTCTGGGTTCAATATTACTGACAAATAATAAATACGGTGTTGAGAAATCAAAATCAAATCTTTCTAAAAGCAATTCAGTCTTTTGAGTAGACAGACTGTTAGAATGATAACGACTCGCAAGCGGTGTGACATGTATCTTATCTGGGTCTACATGCAAATACTCAACAATATCTTGCTTCGAGCTTTCAGAAATAGTCATTACTAAATCTGTCCATTTCAAGCAGCGTTGCACTTTTTGTTTATATTTAGCAACAACAGAATCGACATATTGGGGATATTTAATAAAAGTCAGGTCATACAAGTTCATGACCTTTAAGCTTTTACGACAGGGGTACACAGAATAGTTTGTGCCATGAATGATATGAGCATTACCAAAATATTTATCAAAGCGAGAAAAAATAAATTTATTTTCTGTAGCTAACAATAAATCTGATACCCTCACTGGCATCGGTAATAAATTTACATCTGAGTATGACTTCAGAGAATCTGGTAAACTTTTGCTGCCACGCAACCAGCTTTTTAATCCTGGCTGATAAACTAGCCCTAAACTAAAATTCTCAGAGTATTGTAAATCACTCAGAGAACTAATCAAATTAGCTACAAAAAACCCTACACCACTAGGTTTGGCAGATACTGGAGTAGCATCAATTACAACTTTAAGCATGGAACAATCACTATTAGCTAATTGTTGGCTGGTATAAATTAGTTTTGTTATCCAATCTATAATTTACTAAATATGACATTATAAATAACGCCGCTTTCATCTGCTTCATCGACTATTTAGCGAGTGCAAGCTAGCTATCATCAGCTTTTGACTTACAATTATAAACGCCTGCTAGTACCTATGAATTAACAGGTTTTGATTAATTTTACACTTAGATTTAGTATAAGCTAAATTAATGTTAACAAAACTTATACATGTCTTTAAGTATATAAAATTACACTAATAACTTTCAATGAGTATTAAAAAGTATTGTATCAAAATAGCATAGCAGTTTAAGTGACTAATGAATACCGTAACAATACTGTAATTAATTACTCTTTCATAAAGATGTGAAGAAATTATCAAAAATTATATGTACACTGCTGTTATGATTATACATAACTCAACATTAATGCATTATTTGTTGGATTACTACGCTACTAATGTCCCTCTTCTAAACCACGATAGACGTGGAAAAAACCACCAAAAACACATTTTAAGAATAATCAACGGCGAAATATTTTTTTTACGATGGAAATATTCTAGTAAAGTTGCCCAAATTAAAGCTTTGGTAAAATCTTGAATTTGACTATCATCAAATCTATTGAGATTGGTTGTTTCTTCAACTTTAATCAAGGCGTATCCCAAAATCCAACTATCTGGTTTTTTATTGAATTTATGATGTAGCATTTCATTAATTTCATGATGAGCAGCTAGTCTTTGACCTAAAGTTTTGTTGCTCGCATACATTCGAGAACCCGCAAGCTTTAAAGGTAGATGATGAAATGCTACGTTCTTTCCATAACGTAACCAGAGCTCGTAGTCCATACAAAAGTCTAAGCTGTCGTCCAAGTGTCCAAATTTTTCAACTAAACTGCGCTTGAAAAATGTTGCAGGTTGACAAATATAACAATTCTCAAACAGATACTGATAATTCCAAGGTTCTGTTGGAAAAGGACGAATAATTTTATCGTGTTCATCAATCCAGTCAGCATCACCATATATGGCTTCTATATGCGGATTAGCTTCAAAAATTGCTTGAACAGCTTCAAATGCTCCTTTGTAGTAAATATCATCTGAGTTAATCCAGGCAATAATTTCACCTGAAGTCATGGATATACCTTTATTTACAGCATCAGCTTGTCCTTTATCTGGTTCTGATATCCAGCGGATTTTTTCATCGTATTTTTTTAATATTTCTAGTGTTTCATCATCACTACCAGCATCACAAATTACGTATTCAATATCTAAGATATTTTGGGAAAATACACTTTGTATAGTTCGTTCTATAAATTTTCCTTGGCGGAAAGAAGGTGTAATTACGCTAAATTTTGAACTCATAAATATTTACCATTATTTTAAATTGATTTAACTAACAAACTTACTTAAGCCAACTAACTTAAACAAATATATTGAAAATATAGTTTCAAGTATAACTATAATTGCTTGAATAATATATACAATATTTAAATTTATTTCAGAAAATAGTATATTGCTATTATCTAAACCTAAACTTTTAATTAACAATAAAAACAAGCATTGCCAGTACTTATGAAATGCAAATAGCCCAAGAGTATATTTAGCTATTGTTTGCAGTAAAGAATTACCTTTTATTTTTGAAGTGTAAGTAAAACAGAAAATAGTCAATGCTCCACAAACTATCGATATTCTTGCATAAATGCTTAGAGGATAATCGTCTGCACGCAAGTATATATCATGAATAGAAAAAAGTATATATAAGAGCAAAAATATGAATTTAAATTTAATTATTTGATTTTTATAATTAGCAAAAGCAAAAGCAATAGGAATATAAATAATAAAATTTCTTAAATCATAATGAGGCAAATTTAGTTTTTGAATATATAAAAATTCAAAATAGGCAATAGAAAATACTATAATTACAAAATTTATTAACTTTTTGGCAGTATCTGAATTAATTAATTGATATATAAATGCAATAATTATTAATATTATTAAATCAAATAAAAAATAGAATACTGAACCACCGACAAGTGGTAAATCAGGTTTAGCACCCATGATATTATCCCAACATAAAGGAGGGGCTTGCTTTGTTACTAAAACAAAAAATATATTTTGAATAACTTGCCAAAACACAAATATCTTAATTAAATTAAGTATGCGTTTTTGGAAATATTTTATACTAGGCTTTTTTTGAAAGTACAAGTATAAAGAAACAATATAAAATATTGGAACTGCTGTCAAAGATAATTGGAGTTCAAAATTTTTGACAATTTGATCAGCAATATTTATAAGTACATGGGTATTTGTGCTAATAACAAATTTAATTGGCTGTAAATGCCAAAACAAAACGAAAATAATACTAATTGCTTTTAAAGCATCTAAGCTCTTATCTCTTTCTGTATTCACACTTTGTATTAGTTTATTATTATTCATGAGGCATGTATAACCAAGATTTACTGTGTTTTAAATTATTTACATTTTTTCTAAGCAAGCATAAAGGCAATCACCTCGAAGAAATTTATTCAAAAATAGCCAAGAAAAGACATTTGCCCCCTTGGCGCCGTTCCAAATTTCGGTATCTAGATTAACAATATTGTGTGAAGCATAACCACCTAACCCTCGCATTGCTAATTGGTCGCTTAAATATGCCCAATGAATGGGTGTAGATGTTTTAAACCAGCGTGTGCGGAATCCATTTGCTCGTGCGAGATAACGTATGGAACGGGGACTAAAAGCTACTGCATGAAAGGGAATATGCCAATGTGCCCAAGTTGGACCGTAATACTGCCACAGCCAAAAACTGGCTAAGTTAGGAACAGAAACATAAATTCTACCTCTAGTAACTAATTTTTGTGCGAGTGTTTGTAGTGTTTTACCTGGGTCTTCAAAATGTTCTAAAGCTTGATTTAAAACAATCGCATCAAATAATTTTCCGTCTAACTCTGGTTGAGTTATATCGCCTGTATAGATTGTAAAACCTTTTTCTTGAGCTTTTTTGGCAGCGATACTATTTAACTCTGTACCAGATAAATTTTGATATCCTAAATGTTTATACCATTCTAAAACTCGTCCTTCAAAGCAACCTATTTCTAAAATGACCGCTTGCTTATTTTCTGAAAGCGGTACTATATCATCGTAAGGAGTTTTAAATAGTTTGTGTAAGATGGAGAAACTCTTACCTAACAATTTAAAAAACTTTCTTTTCAGTAAGCTTTTACGTTGAAAAGGACTATATTTACCATTCGATAAGTCCCCGTCATCATTAACTTGGTTAGTGGCAGAGTAGGTCGTTTCATACAGTTCTTGTAAAGTTTCTGGCGCCGGGAAAGGAAAAGTGTAGACGGATTGGCAGTTTTGACATTCGTACATCCGGTAAACATTGCGATTCCCAAACCTGGTATCAGGAGTAGAAAATAGTAAACGTTCTGGCGCCGATTTACAAACGGGACATTTATTTTCTTGTATTGATTTTTCTTGAGGGGTAATAACTGGCGCCCAATCTAAAGCTTCATTTTCTAGCTGCCAAACGGGACGCTCAGTTGTAGAGAGGTAAATATTTTGTAATTTACATATGGCGCCATTAACAAAAATTTTTATTTTATCTTTTTGATTGAGATGTTGTAGAAAGCCTTGCCGAACTTGACTAACTTCCTCCATATAATCTAGCCAACTACCAGAAAGTTGCCCCGAACGAATACGGAAACAACTAGCATGACCAGGAAGTAATTCTAGTTTGAATTGCATAGATAATTTCAGCCAAAGTTCGTAATCTCCTGCTAATTTAAGATTTCGATTGACACCTCCTACTTGTTCATAAGCTTTGCGAGTAAAAAAGCAGCCATCCTGGTATATTATATGACCTTGTAATAATTGCTGAGTGCTAACATGTTTCTGCGGACGATTGGATACTCGCCACCCATCCTTAAAAACTGTATCTGTAAAATAAATTACATGCGAGTTTTGATGATTATTAAAATAAGTTCCTACTCTTTGAAGAGCATTAGGCTCATATAAGTCATCACTATTTAACCACGCGAATATATCTCCTGTTGCAGCTTCAAATCCTTTGACAACAGCATCATACATGGTTTTATCTTTACCAACGATGATTTTTGCAAAGTGCGACCTGTAAGCATTAATAATATCGATAGAACCATCAGTTGAGCCGCCATCGACAATGATATATTCCAGGTTAAGATAATTCTGGTTTATTACTGATTTAATTGTTTCTTCTAAAGTAGAAGCTTGATTTAAGTTGGGAGTTACTATACTAATTCGTGGAAGCTGATTCATTTAGTTATATGAGTATTAAAAATAAAGTTAACTACTTGAGAACGTCATTAGTCTTTTGACATTGTGTCCTAAGACGTACTCGCTTTCAATAATAACTTCAGTTTATTCTTAATTTTTATTAAAATATTGAAACCAGTAATTTTTTTCACTATATGTTTATAACTATAAATTTTTTTAGCTAAATTTATTTCATTACGTAATGTTGTTAAATGCCCTTCAATATCCTGATTTACTAACTTTAATGATTGGGAATCGTAACTTTGTGCAAAAAACTGTTGACTTTCTAAATATTCATTCAGCCAACTATTCACTCGTGCTGGAACGCTAAAAAAGCTTGGTAAATTTTTCCGATAATATTTTTTGGCTAGTTCTTTAAATTCTTGCCTACAAGCTAACCAGTGTGTCATTGAAAATAAAAACTCCAATCTCACACCGTAGTCTAAATTTTCTAGAAAATATCTTGTCGTCCAGCTAGAAGGATGAACTCGATAATAAATAAGCGGTTCTTTAATTACAGGAATTGACCATTTGAGTGAAATTCTAGCAAATAAAACCCAATCTTCTGCTTGATGAGCAATGAATTCAGGTAGTAAACCTGACCATAACAAAACATCACGGTGAGTAAGAAAAGTCGAGTTAACTATCGGGCAACCTTTCTGGAGAGAATCAAAGGTATATGGTTCGGCAATCCTGTCCTTGAGGTCAATTGTTTGATAATCTCCCGCTATCTGATTAGTGTTCCAACCAGTTAAAGGTTTATTGTCAGAGTCCACATTGTATCCGTAACTGCAAACGCATAAAGAATCAGGATTCTGCTTGAGCCAAGTTACCTCTGCTAATGTTTTATTAGGCAGAAACGCATCATCTGCATCTAAAAACGATATCCACTCTCCTTTAGACTCAATAATCCCCAAATTACGGGATGCAGCTACTCCTTTATTTGCTCTGTCTGGGTGAGTTAGCACTTGCATTGGGATTGGTGATTTTTGTGCCAGTTGATTTGCTACCTCATATGTATTGTCAGAAGAGCCATCATCAATTATAATAACTTCCAGGCGCATCTCGTCGTTAGTTTCTTGGTTCCATACTGATTTGACTGCTTTTTCAATGAACTTTTCAGCGTTGTAAGCAGGTATAATTACTGTAACAAGCCCTGCTTCGTATGGATATTTAAATAAAGTCGGTTTTTCAACGCTTTTGGTTTGAGTTAGTAAAAGCCAGCTAATAGGGTCTTCTGCAATATCTTGCAATTGCTGGGTGAGGCGCGTGCATGTTTCTTGCAAAACTTGGTTTTCAGAGCGAAGATGCTTTAAATCATCTAAGCTCAAGGAATTCGCGACTTCTTTGGTATGTTCTTCACTAACCATGTTGTTATTCTCATTAAGGAACAAGTGAACTATTGACTATTGTATTTAAGCCTAAAAGCATCTCCTAGTATAGAATATGGGGTACGACTTAAAGGCATCTCTAGTAGTAATAGCTAGTTGGGCAAAAATTAGGTAATATTGTTAAGTTCGTTAAGATAGTATAGGCTTCAGGATAGTTTCGTACTTAAGAATCCAATCATATATATCTTTGAGAGTTTGCTCTGGATTAATATTGGGACTCCATCCTGTCTTAGAGGTTATCTGAGAAGAATCTGTAATAAAAAGAGGTATATCAGCTGGTCTAGCTTCTTCTACTGTTTTAATAGAAATAGATTTACCAGTAATTGCCTCGCATAATTGCGTAGTTTCCAACAAAGATAAGCAGTTATCATAACCACCACCGACATTTAAAATATCCCCATCCAATTCAGAGAAATGCCCTAACTGATAATCAACAAGCCTTAGCAAATCATCAATATGTAGTAAATCTCTAATCTGCTTTCCTGTACCACCGTACCCTATATAACATAGAGGTTTTTCAAAGTAGTGTGCGGCCACCCAAAGAACAAAAACACCTTGATCTACCTTACCCATCTGCCAAGGACCGCTAATTACTCCACAGCGGTTAACTATTGATTGTACATTATAAGCTTGACGATATTCCTCGATAAGCATTTCAGAGGCAAGCTTAGTTGTACCATATAGAGAACGATGACCTTGTAGGGGAAAATTTTCTGATATGCCAAGTTGTGATATTCCAAGTATTGATTGTTCAGAAGCAATAGTAAAACGAGTCGCTTCCTCTATTAAATTAATCGACTTAAGAGTTTCAATTGGGTATATGCGACTAGTGGAGAGAAATAGTAAACTAGCTTGGATTTGTCGAGCTAATTCAAGGACATTTATAGTACCTAACAAGTTTGTTTGTAAAACGTATTGTGGAGAAGTAAATCCTGCTAGTACAGATGGTTCGGCAGAACAATCAATAATTGTATCTACATAACTAAAGGTTGCAGGTTCTAAATCACTAGCAGAGCGAATATCTCCATGAATAAACTCAATATCAACTTTTTGAAATCTTGGAATATTTAATTCTGAACCACGCCTGCGTAGATTATCAAAACAAATGATTCTCCAATCAGGATGATACGTTTTTAAGCCAATCGCTAATGAACTCCCAACAAAACCGGCGCCTCCCAAAATTAAGATATTTTCAGACATTTTATTTTTCCTTATTGGTGACAAGTATCTTCTTACTATAATGGTAATCTCCACGGGATAAATGTTTTTCTAACCATATGGAGAGGACGATAAATAAGTATCGACTGCCCATCTCTTTTAGTTTGAGCTTTGAAACCCCAGTAGTTCTATTTCTCCAAACAATCGGAATTGTGGCGTAAGAATACCCACGTACTATAGCTTTAAGCGGTAGTTCTACCGTTAAATTAAAATGATGGGAGATTAAAGGAAAAGTACCTTGAATAACCTCCCTACGATAAATTTTAAATGCGTTAGTAGTATCGTTTAATTCTAAACCAAACAAAATTTGAATGAAGAAATTAGCTAAACGATTAATAATAAGTTTATAGGTGGGATAGTCAATAACTTTACCACCTTTAATAAACCGAGAACCAAAAATACAATCGTAACCACTTTGTAACTTATAGTAATAAGATACTATATCCTCTGGAGCATCAGAGCTATCTGCCATAACAATTGCTACTGCATCTCCTTTAAAATTTTCTAATCCACAACGAACAGCAAAGCCAAAACCATTAGGATAATAGTTATTGATATAATTGACTTTATGGTTAGTAGCATTCAACTGCTGTAGTATTTCTTCTGTTTTATCTTTGCTATTATCGTTAACAACTAAAATCTCATAATCTATATTTTCAGTTTCCATTACTTGGCTGATTGTGTGAACAGTTTGTGCGATACAACCTTCCTCATTATAGGCAGGAATGACTATTGATAAAGATTTGACTTCATTTGTAAAAACTACCTTGTTATTTTTAACACTGTTCAAGTTAGAAGAGAATGCTGGAGCTAAAGCTTCTGGGTAATCTACCTGTGACTGAGTTTTTCTTAAACGCTGATTCCTAACGTAATCTTGCTTATTCTTAAATACAAATCTATCACTAATACAATAATTGATAGATGCACTAACTATCACGCCAATCAGAGTATTTATTGCGTAGTTTATTCCCAACCAATCCAATACAGGAAAAATTAAAAATATCCGAATTATAACAGCGCTTCCAGCAGAAACATGATAAAGAGGTATTTGCCGAAATAGAACATCTTTTACTTTCCAATTACCTCCAGTCCAAACCCAAATTCTATATACAAAAAAACTAAACACTAGTGAGATTTCAATCGATATAAGGTTTGCAGCATTACGTAATAAAGATGTCTGAAATCCTAACTTTTCAATTAAGATGTATATAAGTAAAACATTTAATAACGCTGATAAGCCGCCACCTAGGAGAAACTTTAGTAACTTGGATCTAAGTATTTTTATTAACATGGGTAGTATGTCCATAATTTACAAGAGTATTCAATTCTTTAACCTTTTTGAATGTTTAATTCTCCATCTAATTTCAAAAACTGTTTTGACTCTGAATTATAAACCCAAGCCTTAACTACTGTACTATCCAATGGTATCAATTTTACTGGCAGATTAATATCCCATCGATAGCGTTTAGAAAGATTTTGATTAAAAAATTTCATCAAATCAAATCTGTTTAATTTTACGGTTGCATTGGCAAAAAAAGACTGATTATTACCATAACTTAATAGTACAACGCTTGGTTGTTCTCTACTTTGGAATAAGGTTGTCCAACCAGATATTGTAATGTTGCTATTTTGAGATACAATCATTGGTTGATCTACAGTAGATGTGATATTTATAGCACCATATGTTTTAGCCTCTTTACTAAGAAATTTAACACCTTTAGCAAATTCTCTTAATCCTAATTGTTCTAAAATAGTAAATATTTGTTTTTCTTTTACTGGCTTAAAAAAAAGAGTGTTGATACAACTATTAGATTGCTCTAATAAAGATTTATCTAAAAAGTTGACAATTTCTAAACATGTTTCACCTTGATTCCTTTGTAACCATATTTCTTCTCCTTTAGCAAAAGCGTCAGTAGTACTTGGGATAAGAATAAAAATTAAAATAGTAGCGAAAAAATAACTAGAAAAGTAACGAGATAGATTGTTAGTGAATGGTTGCCAATGATGAAAATAATGAGAGATATATATTTGCCATATTTGTAACAAAGAGATATATAATAAGATAGTCGTAGTTGTGTATCTAGAGTTTGTAGCTACGTAAAAAGTCCAACCTGCTCTGCCAATAGTTGTCATTAAAGTATACAGAACTGCAAACCACCCCAGAGAAAACCAAGGCGCAGCTTCATAAGCAAATTGTGAATCATAGTTTTTGATAAATAATATATTGAATATTAACCAGTTAAATAATATAATGGCTCCAAGAATTACAGTAGGAATAATTAGCTTTCCAAATGGCGCGGCTAAAAAAATTAACATAAATTGAAAAGTTATAAAAGGCTCTTTAAAAAAAAACAAAACATCAGGTGAAATGCTTGGCTTTTCATAGCCTATCAAATAAATGCTAATGGATAATATAAATAATATTATCCAGATTGCAATTCTACTTAGCTTTTCCTTTTTATTACCTTCGAGGAATGCTAAACTAGGGATAAGAGCAATCCAAGACAGTAAACCATGAGCAACAGAAAAACTTGCAATACAACAGCATGTTGCCGCAAAAATTATTTTTTTGTTTGTGGACATTTTTTGAGGCACACTCAAAAATAAAATTGCTGAGGTAATACACGTATTCACTACTAAAAAAGTTATTTGAAAACCCCATAGCCAATTTTCCCACTGAGCAAGAGAAAATATCAGAAAAGACGTACTAATATTAGTCAAGTGAAATAAATTTTGACGTTTATTTTGAACGTTAGCTGAAATTAAATACAAATTACAAAAAGATACAAAAACTAAGAAGATGCTCAAATACATTTGTATCTTCACATTCCACTTTGAAATAAAACTATTTAACAAAAATAATATTCGTGGAAATAATATACGATGCTCATTATGTTGAGCAAAAAAATCTGAGATATTTGCATTACCAGAAATTACTTTTTGAAAGAAATATGGCAAAGCCCATTCATCCCAAAAAGGAGCATTTACACCAAAAAAATCAACAAAAAGGAGAACGAGAATGAGCGGAAATAGGTAGATAGGGAGTAGAAAAAAATTGTTCTGAAACAAGGTAGATACTTTATTTATTGTCATATATTTTCAACTGGTTTGATGGCTTTTATAAACATTTGCGCTCCCAAGAAACTCCATAAAAATGGGAGTTTGAGGTATATCTTGAGTAGAAATGGCGAAGTAGGTCTACCTTTAGTGGAGAAAGGTAAAAACCTTGGTATAACAGTATCAATTGAAAAGCCAACTGTTTTCATTACTTCTTGAAGAGAAATATGAGTGATTGGTAATTGGTGGTCAATAAAATCAAAATATTCTCTAAATGAATACTTAAAATTAGGCTGAATTACAAGTAAAGAACCACCTGTTTTTAGATGGTCAAAACAAAATAATAAAACCTTAATTAATTCTTCTTTATTGCCTAAGTGTTCAAAAAAATTAGAGATAAATATAACATCAAAAGATTTTAAGATGTTTTTGTGCATGTCGATGGTAAGAATATCAATATTAATTACATCAACATCCGAATTTGCAAATTTATTTGAGTCGGGGTTTAAGTCTATTAAATATTTATCTTTTGCTTTGACTTGGTTTATAAATTCACAATACCCTCCTCCAATATCTAAAACAGCATAGTTTGATTTAATGTATTTTTGCAAGAAAGAATCTGTAAGCACTTTCCAAAGCTTAAGCTTATATTTTATGTCTTTATGACTAAACCTATTAAGATATAATTTTTTGAGATATTCTTCTTGCTTTATCATTAATGACCTCTGAATTTTAGAAATTTTGTACATCAGAACTAATGGCAAATTGCACTAGTATAATAGGGCTAATTAAAGCTATACATATTTTATTTTAATTAGCCTGTAATTTAAGTTTAACTAGTATTTATTAATTTGCAAAGTATAAATTTCTTCCAAAATTCCACGAAGATTGTATTTATATTGCCACTCTGGGTAATGAGACTGAAATTTTCTAACATCTGAAATATACCAGATGTGGTCGCCAGAACGGTTGTTATCAGTGTAAGTATACTCGAGTTTCTTACCAGCAAGTTGTTCACAAATGCGAATAGCTTCTAGCATTGAACAGTTGCTATGTCGAGAACCACCAATGTTATATACTTCACCGCATCTAGGATTTTGGAAAAAATGGTAGAATGCGTTGACTAAATCAAAACTATGAATATTATCTCGAACCTGTTTACCTTTATATCCAAATATTGTGTACGGTTCGGATAAAATTGTGCATTTCATTAAGTAAGAAAGAAATCCATGTAATTGTGCCCCTGAATGAAAAGGGCCAGTTAAGCATCCTCCTCTAAAGCTTGCTGTCTTCATGTCAAAATATTTACCATATTCTTGAACTAAAATATCAGCAGCTACTTTAGAAGCTCCAAACAATGAATGTTTAGAACTATCGATTGACATTGATTCATCAATACCAATGGAATAGGAATGGTTTGGATCAATTTCCCAACGTGCTTCCATCTCCTGAAGAGGTAAGTAATTTGGGGTATCTCCGTAAACTTTATTTGTGGAGGTAAATATAAAGACTGCATTTGGACAGTACTGACGAGTCGCTTCTAGCAGAACTAAGGTACCATTGGCGTTAACAGTGAAGTCAATGTGTGGGTCTTTAGCTGCCCAATCATGAGATGGTTGTGCTGCTGTATGAATAATTAAGGCAATATCAGAGGAGTATTCCTGAAAAATACTCTCGATTTTTTCGCGATCCCGAATATCGAAATCATAATGTTTATATTTATCGGCATATCTTTCTTTTAGAAGGTCGCGGTTCCATAATGTAGATGCAGATTCACCAAAAAAAAATGCGCGCATATCATTGTCGATACCCACGATATTAAAACCGCGTTCGGCAAAAAAGCGAACTGCTTCTGAACCAATTAAGCCTGCGGAACCTGTAATAATAACAGTAGACATTTCACTCCTCACACTTTGTTAAAAACCTAGATGTTAACGAAAGAAGACGGTTGCTTGACAAAAAAGCAGTCTTGAGCAACTAATATCCCACGTTCGTCGCGATAATTACCAGAGAAATCAAACAGGAAGAAACCGTGTTGTGCTAACCACTGTGATAATTCTAGAAGAAGAGGGGTCTTTGAACCATAGCCTCGCACTAACCAAGATTCTACAAGTATTACTTCAACGTGTTTAAGTACGGACGTGGCGCCTTTGAGAATTTCTAGTTCATACCCCTGAACGTCAAGTTTAAGCAACTGAGGATATGGAATAGCTGATTGCTTAACCATTTCGTCAAGAGGAATTATATCAACAACAGTAGATGAGGGGAAATATTTACTATTTCCCTCTACTAAAAGAGAACTTCCTAATGGATTCGGAGAAATACTTAACGAGAGTTTTGCGGATTCAGAACCTAAAGCAAAAGGATGAAGCACGCACTGAATATCACTATTTATAACTTCTGCCAAACCTTCTTTATATTCAGGAGCTTCTGCCTGCGGTTCAAACATATGAAAGCTTGCATCTGGGAAAACTTCGGAAATACTTTTTGTCCAGGAACCGTCACTAGCTCCAATATCGCAAACGCAAGTAGGTGAGAATCCAAGTTGTTTGATTCGTGTTAGCTTTTCTTTATCCTTATAAGTAATATCTCCAGTTGTCTTTTGGTATTCAGTTTCAATACTTTGACGCAGTACATCAACCCGATGATGTAATAGTTCTATGCGTTTTTCTAAAAACTCTGTATTTTGGTTACTCGACTGCGTGTATTGCTGTAAATTTTCTGTTTGTCGGTGTACAGTTTCTATTTTTTCTAATAAAATATTAAAAATATGCTGGTTGCTCAACTGCATTTGCTGATGCAAAATTTGCATTTTTTGGTAAAAATTTTCAACTAATTCTTTTTCATCGGATTGTGTTTCTTGGAGCTTTTCTAATTGTTTATTAAAAATATTAAATTGTTGTTTATTTTGAGCTTGTATTTGCTGCAATGTTCGGACTAAATATACAGATACTTCAAGTATAGATGTATCGTTATATACTAAAGACTCAACTGATGTCTCAATATATTTCTCTTTTTTTGAGATAGTATCATCGATTTTTTGCAAGCGTAAAACAACTGCGTCAAGTTTCTGTAGGCGCAAAAAAACTGCATCAAGTTTTTCCAAAATTAGGTCTTTAACTATTTTGATTCTTTTAACAATCTGAATCATAATACTATTTCTTGTCTCCTATCCTACTATATTAATTATTTAAGCTAACACTTAAGTTAAAAAAATGAGATGTTGTAAAACTATGCTCATGGTTTACCTTTAAAGCTTAATTAGGAATCTTACTCAAAGGTTCTAAGATGTGAAAAGAGCTATTGGGGAAACCTCAGAAGTAATTATTGCCCAACAATCATCAGATGCTTCAACATCAAAAGCGTAAGACGGACTAAATCCGAGACTTTTAAACGTTTTTATTCTTTGTTTATCTTCAAAAGTAGATTCCATATTTGACTCTCTGGTGTTGATAAAATTTTCTAATTAAACATTTCTTTACGAACAAATAATCCATCTTTTTGTTCTAAAAATCCATCTACTGGTGACCTCCACTCACCGACATCATCGTAGTAGCGAAATCCTAATTTATCCATCATATCGAGCATCTCTAAAAACGTTTTAGCTTCTGCCTGCATTCTAATTAGTGTTAATTCCAGAATGACTGCATCTACATGCTCTATAAAATTACGTCCTCCTTCGATTACGAGATGTTCTACTAGCTGTACGTCTACTTTCAAAAGCCCTCGACCGAAAATTTGTTTTTCTCGTGCTAAAGAATCCAGAGTTTTAACTTCAACGTTCACGACTCCAGATAATTGGCAATTATCGATAGGTAGTAAGGAGCTACGGTACAAGTCTGAAGACACTTGTAATGAAATTGTGCCAAGCTGGTTAGAAATGGCGGCTTCCACAAATTCAAAATTGGCATGACCATCGATAGTATCATCGTATTTAGATGCCAGTGGGTCAATCAAAATAAAACGTGCATTTGGAAAGAGTTTATTAATATAGTGAGACCAAATTCCTGTTGAGGCGCCCACATCAACTACAAAATCTGGATTAAAGCCTTTTTTCTTGAGTCGCCGCACAGCCTGATAAACAGGTACAAAATCTTCAACAATATCTTTTGGAACAGGTGGTTCAATGTAATATGCTAAATCGCTAGGAAGTGGAGGCATTAATTTTTCAAATTTTATGTCGGCAGCTTCCCCTCGTTCGAGAGACTGCCAAATCCACTCAGCCATTCCTTGGGACCCAAAGTTCTCAGCTAGCGTCGTTGCGTTTTGGCGCATTAAAAGTTGATTTTCGCTTTTAGTGACATAACTGACAGCTTCGCTAAAACTAGAGGAACTGTATTCTGCTGTTATTCCAATTTGGAACCTTTCAACAAAACGAGCAACCGCAGTTTTTTTATTACCTAAAACAATTATTGGAGTGTTCGAGGTCGCAAAAATAAATGGTATGCGACTAGGTAAGCTCAACTCAGCAATAAACCGACGGTCATCGTTTGCATCTAAAGTGCCTGAAGGAATAATAGCAAAGGAATATTTTCTTAATAAGGGAACTAATTCAACTTCAGGTAAAGGGTGGTGCAGAAAAATTCCATCCCGTTCTAATTCATTTATATCAAAAGAGAGCCACTGACAATTAGAAGCGTTATTACAATACCAATCTAATTTGACTCCTGAATCTCTGACAGATTCACGTAACAGGTCTAACCAACTTTGGTCCCAAATATTACCTACTAAAATTCCAGCTTTTGGATGTTCGCTTGTGAGTGCTGATTCACTGACTTGTAGCTGTAATAACTGGTTTGAAACTACAGGAGGTAATACCCAAAATTTCAAACGATATTTACCTTCATAAGCTTGTCTCATTTCTGGCGAAATTGCTAGACGAAGCGAAGACTTATCTAGTAACTCTCGCATTAATGAGTCAGGAATACCATTTGAGCAAATGTTTTGGTCGTCCATTATGTAAGTACATAATGGTATATTAAATACTTCTTTGATAGCTATAGCGACTAAAACATCACTTGGGTAGTAGGGAATGCACAAAATACGTCTAACATTCTGATGTTGAAACGTTTGTAAAACATGGGCAAATATATCTGCTCTTGATAACATTACTTGAGGTAAACAAGCGCTTTCTTCGCCAAAATCGTGTTCGCCTCCATAATGATTACAAGAACGAATTGAAAAAATATTTGGACTATCTTTGAATATTCGACGTAGAAGAACTCCCGTACCATGTCTTTCATTGACTTCGTTGCATGTAATAATTACATCAAAAGTCTGAGAGTAATTATCGCTACGTGGGATATAGTTATAGGAAATCAAAGAAAGTAGTTGCTCGCGTAATTGAGCTTGCAATCCCAATATATTGTTTTTTTCATTGCCCATAAATACAATCCTGAAAAACTAAATTTTTATCTAGCTTAATTTATAAATATTCAATATAAATGAATATTTATTGAGTTTTGACTACAATGTCAGCAAAATGAATACCTGCTTGCTTCAATTCCCCATCTACCACCACATCGATAACTTGCACAAAATTAATCCAGTCATACACAACTTTAGGGTTATTTTCATACTCTGTTATCGCGACATGAATAGTATACTGTTGGGGAATGATAGAAAGTTTAAACCGAAACTGGCAAATAAAACCTTCACCTGTTCTGTCCTGCTCGAGTAAGACAGATAACATGCTAGTATTAGTTCCGATGATTATTTGCCCAAATCTGTCGTTAAGCTGAAACCCAATATTCAAGGGACATAGTTCGATTGAATGGGAATTTACCTTGACAGATAAAATTATTTCCTCCCCAACTGAAAACACCGTTTGAGATTCTCCATGCTTGTTAGTAATTGCAATCCCTGCAATCATTCCAACTGTAGAACCATATCGATGTTTTGAGGGAAAATCACAACGAAACTCCGAAGGTAATATAACATTATCTAAATTATCATTCATCAAGTTTATTTGTTTTTCTACTAACTCCTCAATCTGACTTTTATCTTTTTCTGCTAACTGATTACTATATTGACTTAAGTGTATTTCTGTATATTTAGTAACCATTTCTGATGGAATACCAGAGTGCGTTAAATATCCGTACTCTAAAATTGCCGCGCGTTCGCAAAGTCTTAATATTGCTTGTGTATCATGGCTAACAAATAAAATAGCCGTTCCTTGAGACTTTAATTTTTCCAAGTACTTGTAACACTTCTGTTGAAAGAAAATATCTCCAACAGCTAAAGCTTCATCTACAATCAATATTTGGGGGTGTGAATTTGCCACAACAGCGAACGCTAACCTTACAATCATTCCACTCGAATAAGTTTTAACTGGCTCGTCAATAAACTCGCCTATATCAGCAAATGCTTCTATTTCATCAAACTTATCTTCTATTTCCTGTTGGCTTAACCCTAAAATCCGCCCATTGAAAAATACATTTTGGCGCCCAGTAAATTCAGGATTAAATCCACTCCCAAGTTCTAGTAAAGCAGATACTCGCCCATTCACATGTACAGTACCAGTAGTTGGCGTAAGAGTTCCAGCAATAATTTGTAGCAAGGTACTTTTTCCGGAACCATTTTGCCCAATAATTCCTACAGTTTCACCAATACAAACTTCTAAATCAATATCTCGCAGTGCCCAAAACTCAGCCGCATAATTCTTCCCTGGTAGTAAAACTTCCTTAAGCTTGTCTACCGGGCGCCCATAGCGTTTATAGCACTTCGAGACATTTTTGAGTGAAATTGCTAACTCCTCGCCCATGACACCATACACACGTTTATAAACAACTAAATCCGCAGCGTTAACTAAAATTCTCCAGAGCCTGAGAATTATCAAACGCACTTGATAATCCCTCTTGATTCGGAAGACTTAAACCATTAGCCTGTAAATCAGCTTTTATTTTCAACTTTACTAGTTGCTCCAAGCTAACGGATGGTTTCCATGACAAATTTTGCTTTGCTTTAGTTTCATCAAAAATTAATAAATCTACCTCAACCGGTTGCAAATAATGAGCGTCTTTATTATGGGAACCATTATAAAAATGGTTGATACGGTCGGTATTAAAAGTCGATGTCTTCCGTATAATACCATCAACTTCATAGCCTTTTTCCAACAGTTGCTCACTTGAGTAAGAACCGTCTTGACCTGTAATACCCTTAAAAAGCACCCCTTACACTCTGTCATACTCCCTCACCACTTTACTAAGTAAACATCAAGCTAGCTGACGTTTGGTTTTATTTATTACACAAGTCTATTTATGTAATCAGTTCAATATCGAATAAATATTTACCTCAAACCTTAACGATAGGTTATATCACATCAGTTCACGCTAGGCGTAGTCTTCTATACACTCATAAGCCTTCAGCAGAGATTCCAGTAGATATAATCGACGCAACAGCCAACTTTGCCCAGTGCTTGACCTCCCCCACTAAAATTACATCGCGATAAAATTCAGCAATTGCAGTGATTGGATTTTACCAAAAATCCAAGCGTGCCATTGTTCCGGAATTGCTAATGCCGGATAGATTCTTGGAGTCAAGTAAAACCAAATGTTTAATAATACTCCTAACTAGGATAAATGTCACGCAAAAACACTGTTAGACCTGCCGCTAAGTAGCCCAAGCCTGCCTACTAATAATTGCGTAATCCAAACCAACGGTAATAACGCTAGGGTTACATGTAAAGTATGAAATAATATAACCATAACAAAAATCAACGCCATTAATCCAAAGAAACTTACAAGAAACGTTGATAGAATAGGCACTAGCGGTAATAAGTTCAAAAGAAATACTACTTTTTTAACCAAATTAGGTTGCCCGACCACGGTGCCAGTTCTTAATAAATCGTATTTTGCCCACCATACCTCGTTTACTGGTTGTAAACGCCTTAATTTTATAGTTTTGTGAAACACACTTTGTATTTGCTCTATCAACACACGTCTCCTCACTCCTTATTTAGCCGTTGGTCATTTGTGATTACATTAAAGCGAGACACAAGCACTATGACATCTTACAAGCATTTTGGTTTCAAAGGTAGTGGCACCAACAAACCATCCACACCAATTTTCTTAATTCAAAGCTATGTATGTTACGGGTGGGTAACTGTTTGCTTTTTTAGTATATTAATACTATTGTTGCCCACTTTAATAAACTATCAGTGGTGCTGTAATGCTACCCTGCTCTTAAAGCTCCGCTTTACACTACGAGACTCATGACAACATTTAAACTTGTTACACTTGAATCTTAACCTTGGTTTTATAAAAGTCCTATAAGCTTTTAAAGTTTTTCTTACCGTTCTTTCCCACGTAAATAATTTAGCTCTTTCCTCTCTTCATAAATGAACTCTTGACGCAGATGATAATCATCAAGGATTTTAAGAATAAATTATGCTAATTCAAGTGTTTCTGAAGTGAGACTAATAATAAATGAGTATTAAAACTTATTGTATCAAAATACCATAGCAGTTTAAGTTACTGATGAATACCGTAACAACACTGTAATTAATTACTCTTTCATAAAGATTTCAAGAAATTATCAAGGATTATACGTAAATAACAGTCACGATTTGTTAAGCTGATAGCGCTGGTAGGAGGAGTAAGGTTAACCTTATGCGCGTGTTGTTTTCTGGACCGTTAAGCGTTGAGAGAATAACGGTTAATATTGCAAATCTACCGACATCGTTAGATGGAACTATATTAGTACATCTGTCTGATTTGCATTATGACGGTTTGCGCTTGTCAGATGAAATGCTTGAACAGGCGATTAAAGTTAGTAATGAAGCAGAACCTGACTTGGTTGTGCTTACAGGCGATTATGTCACCGATGACCCATCACCAGTTCATCAATTAGTACAGCACCTCAAGCATTTACAAACGCGCGCTGGAATTTGTGCTTGTTTAGGAAACCACGATTTGTACTATAAATACTCGCGCTCCACAGTAACCGATGCTTTTACGAGTATCGGTATTCAAGTTTTATGGGACGAAATTGGTTATCCCTTGGGACCAGAGTTACCTTTTGTTGGTCTTGCTGATTATTGGTCAGGAAAATTTGACCCAACAATACTCAACCAACTCGACCCTAATATACCGCGCATTGTTCTCTCCCACAATCCAGATACGTTTGAATTCGTACAAAAGTGGCGCGTAGATTTACAGCTTAGTGGTCATACCCACGGTTCACAAATCGTAATTCCTGGGGTTGGCCCTTTAGTTGTGTACTACTACAAGATTATTCGCAAAATACCACGCAAAATCCGTAAGTATATACCTTTTCTACGTGGTGGTTGTGCTAAAGTTGTACGACATTGGGAGTGGGCACAAGGTTTCCACCAAGTTGGAAACAATCAACTTTACGTCAATCGCGGTTTAGGAACTTATCCTCCTGGGCGCCTGTTTTGCCCACCCGAAGTAACTATTATTACTCTTAAAAGCGCTTCGTAGGTTGGGTGGAGGAACGGAACCCAACATATGCTCTTTTACAAAACGTTGGGTTACGGCTTTGCGTAACCCAACCTACAATCTGTCACGCACCCAACGTTTTCAAGGTACTATCATAGAAATTCTTGATTATAAGGACAGCGGATTCGTGATAGTACGCTACGATTGGCAAGAAGCCGAAATACGCGAAATCTACAATACACCAATACTAGAGCTAGTTTATCAAGCAGCTAGCGTGCATCGCCAGTATCATAACCCTAAGCAAATTCAAGTTTGTAAGCTTATATCTATTAAAACTGGCGCCTGTCCTGAAGATTGTGGTTATTGTGCCCAGTCATCTCGCTACAAAACAGAAGTAACACCCCAAGCACTTCTAGAAAAAGAAACAGTTCTTAATATTGCTCAACAAGCAAAAGCTAGTGGTATTAGTCGCGTTTGTATGGGCGCCGCTTGGCGTGAAGTACGCGATAATAAACAATTTGAGGAAGTCCTTGACATGGTTAAAGATGTCACCTCAATGGGGTTAGAGGTTTGTTGCACGTTGGGAATGCTTACCGAAAACCAGGCAAAGCGTCTAGATGAAGCAGGACTCTACGCTTATAACCACAATCTTGATACTTCGCGCGATTATTACAGCACAATTATTACCACACGAACCTACGACGACCGTCTCAATACAATAAATAACGTTCGTCAAACCAATGTAACCGTCTGTTCGGGTGGTATTTTAGGTTTGGGTGAAACTGCTGAAGACAGAGTATCAATGCTGCATACTCTTTCAACGTTAAACCCTCATCCCGAATCGGTACCAATTAATATTCTTTCACAAGTTAAAGGCACACCCCTCGAAAATCAACCCGATGTCCCATTTTGGGATGTAATACGGATGATTTCCACTGCTCGTATTATTATGCCCACATCTGACGTGCGCTTAAGTGCAGGCAGAGCCAGACTATCTCAAGTCGAACAGGCTTTTTGTTTTATGGCAGGCGCCAATTCTATCTTTTCCAGCGACGATGGACACATGCTTACCGTCACCACTCCCTGTCCCGGTTATGATGCCGATAGCGAATTACTAAACCTACTAGGATTATCCATGCGGGCGCCATTCGTCAAGAAAAATCAAACCATACCCCAAACCATCTAAATCATGTAGAGACGCGATATATTCCCTGTGGGACACTACGTGAACGCGTCTTTATATATCGCGTCTTTACAAAATTAAATAATTTTAGCCGCGCGTAGCCCAAACAGCAGACCTACAGCCAAAGCAAAGAAGGCGCCAATATAAAGAACAAAGAAAATTGTACCCATTTTAAGTTTCTCCACAAATATTCATCATTCTATATTCAATCATCCCGCACTAGACTTGTAAAACCGGGTTTTTTGGTAGCTCGCGTAAAACTACGTAAACTTTACGTTAACTTCTTAAAATTTTTAACAGGATTTCGTAATTACTTTATAGTTATAGATTGTATTTAAACGATATTGACGCGAAAATCGGAATCTGGAAAGATTTGTCTCCCGTCCGGAATATACTTCAGTACACACGTATATCAAAGAAATAACCAGCACTTGCTGTACTCTTATTAGATTAAATACACCTACACAAACGAGTTATAGATGATTCGACAAACTGCTTTTGGCATAGCTCTAAGTACGATTGTCCTTGCTAGCGGGTTAACAAATGCCATACCAACCCAGACTTCAGCAAAAAAAGTTAATCAAGTAAAGTCAGTGCCAATTACCAGTCAATTTGTACTAACTGGTAATTTCAATACCAGCGAGTTAGAGAAATCTGTTTTTGAGCAAATCAACCGCTATCGAGCTTCCAAAGGTTTATCTAGACTCACACTCAGCAGCAGAATTTCAAAGCAAGCAAGGGTTCACAGTCAAAATATGGCTAGTGGCAAAGTTCCTTTTAGCCACAATGGGTTTGAAAAGCGCGTCAAATCGACAGCAGTTCGTTACCAAAGCGCTGCTGAAAACGTAGCTTTTAATCAAGGGTACGATGACCCTGTTGCCGAAGCGATTCGCGGTTGGATTAAAAGTCCTGGTCACTTAAAAAATCTTAAGGGCAATTACAACCTGACTGGTATCGGAGTTGCCACCAATAAACAAGGACAGGTCTATCTCACTCAAATTTTTATTCTTAATCGATGACGAATACTAAATAATAAGTGCAAACACTTAATAAATATCTTTGTATGTGTCAATTTAAAAACTGTCCTCAAACCGATTTTTACGTAAGCAGATAAAAAATAATCGGTGTAGATTAAAACAGTGTTCCCTATTAATTGACGAGCTAGATATTTATGAACCGACATGTTATTACTATCGGTGCTATTTTACTCGCAAGCGGATTCATTTCGCTGCCAAACAGCACTTCCGCAAACACGCGGCTATCTACTAGACAGGCGCCGCGTGTTATCCAGGTTGCACAATCTACCACTGTCAATACTAATACTCTCGAACAGTCAATTCTTGAGAAAATCAATCAGTACCGCGCATCAAAAGGACTGTCTAAATTAACACGCAATACTAAAATAGATAATCAGGCTAGAATGCATAGTCAAAATATGGCTAACGCCAAAATTCCATTTAGCCACCAAGATTTTAGTAATCGCGTAAAGTCTATAGGCATGGCTTATAATGGCGCCGCTGAAAATATAGCATACAACCAAGGTTATAAAGACCCAGCAACTCAAGCTGTTCAAGGTTGGCTTAAAAGTCAGGGTCATAAGCAAAACATCGAAGGCAATTACAGCCAAACTGGAATTGGTGTAGCAGCTAATAGTAAGGGAGAAATCTACTTCACCGAGATTTTCATCAATAACAAGTAGTACGTTCGTAGAGACGCGAGGAACATCGCGTCTCTATGAGTGCTGAGTAGATAATATAGTGTACTCTTTACTCAGCACTCAGCACTCATTACTCTTATGACACTACCTGATTTCCAAGTTTGCGACAGCGATATAGATGAAGCGACTCTATCGACTTATTTAAAAAGTGATGCGATTGCTGTTGATACAGAAACAATGGGACTCCTACCACAACGTGACCGTTTGTGCTTAGTTCAATTATGTAATAGTGACGGTCAAGTTACGGCAATTCGGATTTTACGTGGACAAACCGAAGCCAAAAACTTAAAAAAACTGCTTGAAGCGACAAATACCGTTAAAATCTTCCACTTCGCGCGTTTTGACCTCGCTGCGCTGCGCTACAATCTTGACATTAATGTCCAGCCTGTTTTTTGCACTAAAATAGCCAGTAAACTCGCGCGTACCTACACAAACCGTCACGGACTCAAAGAATTAATCCTCGAACTCGAAAAAGTAGAACTTGACAAAAGCGCACAAAGTTCTGACTGGGGAAACGCAGTTAATCTAAGTGAAGCTCAGTTAAGTTATGCTGCCAACGATGTTCGGTACTTAATTAGCGCACGGCAAAAACTAATAGATATGCTGAAACGCGAAGAACGCTACAACATCGCAGAGCAGTGTTTTCAATGTTTGCCCACAATCGTAACGTTAGATTTAATGCAGTTCAAAGATTTATTTGAACACTAAATATGTAGAGACGCGATTTATTGCGTCTCTACATATTTACACTTCTTTATTTTGGGTTTCTGTGTGATTCTTAAGGCGTGCTACAACGTTGTAATCATCGGCACCGGCGGGAGTCATTGATTCAATAATACCTTCGGTTGGTCCACCAATGGCTTTCCATGCTGGTAAACCACCTCTTAGTTCTGATACGCTTTCATATCCAGCACTTCTAAGGTGTTGTGCTGCTTGTGCAGTTTGTTCTTCACCTTCACCATAAAGGTAAATGTCACGACTTTTTTGGATTGTAGCTGCCATTCTTTCCAAATCTTCCAATGGCATTGACATGGCGCCCATGATATGGCCTTCATTAAATGCTCTACGGTCACGCACGTCAAGAATTGTGAAAGCAGGCTCACCCCATTCAAGACGTGATTTTAACGCATGAACATCCGAACGGTCATTAGTAGGTGGCTCTTGAGGAATGATATTATCGAAAAGTTTGTTAGCCATATAATTTTCTCCCCGACATTTAAAGATGCCAGATATTTTTCAGAAATTTGATTACTAACAAAAATTTATCTGAAACTAACCAGGATTTAATCTTTCCATAGAGTGAAGCGTGGAGATATATATCTTTGGTTATAATATCTCCCCCTTCACTAGATATACCTGAAAGCAACCTTTAGGTTGACAACCGAGATTCTCAATTTATCTTACGCAAGCACAAAGTCAACATCATTAGTTCCAGCAGCTTGTGATTGACCAGAAGTTAATAATTGTCCATTGACATCAACGGCAAAAGGTGTTCCTGCTAAATTAAGGTTGTAATCAGTTTTATTACCTGTGTATCCAACACTGGCAATCATTTTACGTCCAGCATCTGTATATTGGAACGCCATCATTTGGTTTTTATTTTGCTTATTATCTTGTGCCCAAATAACCATGTACTGCTGACCCTGGTAGTCAAAAATTTTGGGTGGACGGTTAGGGACATATCGACCTGCGTCTCCAAAACTTGCATCTAAAAATGACTGTACAGAACTTGGTTCTACAGTAGCATAAGCAACTTCTTCAGGTGATGTTGGTTCCGCATCACCTTGACTCTCGTCAACTACTTCTTCTTCTCCACGATTTTTAAAATAATCTACTGCTGCCTTCGTTCCAATTGCACCAACGGTAGCGATACCTGCACCAACTAATACATTACGAAGTAAATTATTCATCGTTTCTCCTGATGGATTAAAAGTATCGTGGATAATACTATCACCAACTGTCTAATATCATAAATATATACATTTTTTTATACATTTGATAATCTATAGAAACCGGGTTTCTCTCAACAAAGAAACCCGGCTTCTTTTATTCATTATTACTCAACTATAAAGTTATACAAAAAGAGATTTTTGCTCTTTGCGCTGAACTGATAAAGAGTAAGCTAATTCAATCGCTGCTTTCATACTTGTAGCATCGGCAATACCCTTAAGAGCAATATCAAATGCAGTACCGTGGTCTGGAGAAGTACGCACAAAAGGTAAACCAATAGAAGTATTAACCGCACGGTCAAACGCCATTAATTTAACAGGTATTAAACCTTGGTCATGGTACAGTGCAAGGTAAGCGTCAGCAGGATTAAAGTTTTGAGAATTTCCATACCAAGCTAAACCTGGTTTTACCCACATGGTATCTGGTGGAATGGGGCCATCTAGTTGTAAGTTGCCATGATTTTGTTCTTTTAACCAAGGAATTAACCAGTCACGTTCCTCAGTTCCCAGTTGTCCTTGTTCACCGCTATGAGGATTTAATCCAGAAACTGCAATTCTCGGATGTTCAATACCAAAATCATTTTTTAAGCACTCTACTAATAAATCAAGTTTTTGCGTCATTAACTCTGGAGTTAATACTTTAGATACTTGACATAACGGGATATGTGTAGTTACTAGTAATGTTCTAAGTATCCAACCTGTGTGAGGAGAACGTGCGACGAATAACATACCCACACGTTTGGCGCCAGATTTTTCTTTTAAAAGTTCAGTTTGTCCTGGATAATTATATCCTGCTGCCTTCCACGCTGACTTTGCTATCGGCGCCGTGACAATCGCATGAAACTCTCCACTAGTAGCACGCGCAATAGCTTGTTCTAAAAAAGCAAAACTCGCTCTTCCGCTTGCTGCATTATCTTCTCCAGGAGTAATATTAGCTATAGTGGCGGCGCCTATTCCAACATCTAAGATTTTTAATTCCGATGGTTCAACTAGCTTACCTATACCCTCAACAGATTTAAGTTTGGTATACGTGTCAACAAGTAAACTTCGAGTACCTACAACAGTAATATCAAATTCCCGAAATTGTGAATCTGATAAAGCTTTCAAAACTACCTCTGGTCCTATCCCCGCAGGGTCTCCCAAAGTAATTGCCAAACGAGGACGATTGATTGTGTGATTTGATTGAGACATAAAGGACTTCTAAATAAAAAAATATACAAAATTATCTTGTGGAATGGGTATCCTTGCCCGTTCCAAACTTAAGAGCTACATTACAATTTAAAGGTTATGAGAGAAGATCGACAAATAAATGGCAAACGTTCGTCTTGAAAACATCAAGCGCCGCTTTAACAATGTAACGGCCATAGAGGATATCACCTTTGAGATACCCGATGGTGAGTTTTGGGTACTAGTTGGCCCAAGTGGATGCGGAAAGTCTACAATACTCCGAACGATAGCAGGGTTGGAAAATGCCACTTCCGGAAATCTCTACATTGGGGAAACGTTAGTTAATAATGTCCCAGCACGACAACGGGACGTGGCAATGGTATTTCAGAATTATGCTTTATATCCCCATATGTCGGTAGGTGAGAATATTGCCTTTGGGATGAAAATGCGGAAGATGGAACCTAGAGTTATTCAACAGCGTGTTGCAGAAGTTGCCGCTTCTTTATCGTTAGAACATTTGCTCGACCGTAAACCCAAGCAACTTTCTGGTGGACAGCAACAGCGAGTCGCGTTAGGGAGAGCTATTGCCAGACAAGCACAAGTATTTTTACTTGACGAACCACTATCTAACTTAGATGCACAACTGCGTGATGACACACGCGCAGAGTTAAAACAATTACATCAAAATTTACGTAACACAACAGTATATGTCACCCACGACCAGGTAGAGGCAATGACTCTAGCAGATAAAATCGTGGTATTAAGCCAAGGGCATATCCAACAAATTGGAGACCCGCAAACAATTTATAATCAGCCAGCAAACAGAATGGTAGCAACTTTCATTGGTAATCCACCCATGAATATTTTACCAGCGAAATTTACAAGTGGCGCCTTTGATATCTCAGGTCAAACACTACCCCTACCTGCTTCCATGAAAAAATTCAATTTTTCAACAGCACAGCAGCTTGACCTGGGCATTCGACCCGAACATATAAATATTTCTTCCGAACCATCAGCTTTAGTAGTTGATGTCAAAGTTGTCGAACCATTAGGACGAGAAACACTAATACGCGCGACCATACCTGGTTCATTACAAACCCTAAGCATCCAAGCTCCTGGAAATATACGTCCTCATCCTGGTGACAAATTAAATTTAAACCTTGACTTAAATTATTTATTCGTATTCGATGCCACCACAGGCAACAAATTATACCCCCTCTCGTAGCATAGGCATCTTGCCTGTGCATTCATCTTAAGCATGATTAAGAATTTAAATAAACGTACTAATGTTCTTGTTATTTTTCTTTAAAAAAGAAAATCATCCCAAATAATGGCGCTATCCTCAGCAATATGAATTCAATATTGACTCGATATTGACGATAAAAGCCAGAGGTGTGTGTATATGCTTCCTACAAAACCTTTGCAAGTTGCCTAACCTAAATATATACCATATGCTCTAGTACTGCTTGGCGGAAATAAACCCACCATTACGAACCTTGAAAAAATCTCGATTCGCTAGGTTTGAAAATGGTAGACGTATTTACGCCGCACGGTACTAGCAATTGGAGTTACTGGGGCGCCTTGAACCATCTGATGTTTTGATAGCGCACGCCATCTCGTCGCTGTGATGAAATTTACTAGAAAATAATCCTAATGTCTGACTTATTAGAAGCTTTCAGTAGAATTATTGAATTGTATCCAGATATGATAAAATCAGGACTCAAAACGGAACAAATTGAGGAGTATGTAGAAGAGTTTCCTCTAAAGCTTCCAGAAGAGTTTTTTGAGTTTTATAAGATGAGCGATGGCTTTAATCATAGCAATCCAGCAACATTAATTTTTGGTTTTGGTAAACTTTTTAGTCTCTCTGAAGCAATTGAATTTTATAATGAATTACGAGAGTATGAAGATTACTACTTTGGCTGGTTTCCTGTCACACAAGTAGAAGATAAAGTATATGCCATTAGAGCAAACCCTCAACAGCATCAAACATCACCAATCATCACATTTGATTTTATTGATAGCGAAAATAAACATAATTGGGAACCTCAAATTGCCTACTCAAGCCTGACGGAGATGCTTCTTGAAGTCGCATATCAATTAGAAAACCCCTACGCGTAACATAACACTGATAATTATGATGTTTGTTGTTTCAATATGCGTAGAGACGCCATTAAATCGCGTCTCTACAAGAATTGGTGAAGGTGTTGGGTTGTGCCTACCCTTCGGGAAAACTTCGTTAACGGCATACTACGTAAACGCAAAGCCTCCACCCAACCTACGATTGTTTTATACGGGTTGTAGTTCTCTTGATTTTACTAGGTCTTTGGGAGCAAATACGCCGTTTTCTGTGATGATTGCTTCTACTAATTCCGCAGGTGTAACATCAAAGGCGGGGTTATAGTAGTCTACGCCAATAGTTGGTGTAATGATGGTTTCACCGATTTGAGAAATTTCTGTAGGGTCGCGTTCTTCGATGGGTATTCCGCTACCGTCAGCTAGGTCAAAATCTATTGTTGAAAGCGGCGCCGCTACAAAGAAAGGGACGTTATGTGCTTTTGCTACTAGTGCTAAACTATACGTACCTATTTTATTTGCTGTGTCGCCATTGGCTGCGATGCGGTCGGCGCCTACTACTACAGCGTGTATTAAGCCTTGTTTCATGCAGTGTGCTGCCATACTATCAGTAATTACCGTTACTGGTATACCTTCTTGGGCACATTCCCATGCTGTTAATTTGGCGCCTTGTAATCTAGGACGGGTTTCATCGGCAAATACTCTTGTTAATCTACCTTCGCGCCATGCTGAACGTACTACACCTAATGCTGTACCATATCCAGCAGTAGCTAAGGCACCTGCGTTGCAATGAGTAAGTAAAGTTAATTGATGCGGATTAGCGGGTAATGCTTTTAACCCATTGTCGCCGATAGCTTGACAAGTTTGTAAGTCTTCTACTTGAATGGTTTGAGCGGTTTCTAGTAAGGCTTTTCTAATATCGTCAACAGTACCTAATATTTCATATGCTACTTTCATTGACCGCGATATTGCCCAAAACAAATTCACTGCGGTGGGACGAGTTGCACGTAGCATTGCGGCAACTTTTTCTAACTCAGTTAAAAAGATATCGCGCTTGTCAGTTTTTATTTCTCTTGCACCCAAATACATACCATATGCCGCAGCAACTCCAATCGCTGGGGCGCCTCGAACTATCATAGTTTTGATAGCACGCGCCATATCGTCGCAACGGTGAATCTCAACAAGTGCGTATTCGTATGGTATGCGGGTTTGGTCGATAAGTGAAACGGCATCGTTATGCCATATAACAGAATATACTTGGCTGTTAGAAAGGTTCATGTTAAAAATTTGGGCACTCTCTGCATAAAAATAATATATTAGCGAATTGGTGGGCGGTGCCCACCCGAATTGTTAACTGACGACTGAAAGTTCTTTCTTAAAGAAAGCCTGCATAATAGTGTCAGCCATTTGCGGACTAGTTAAACCTAGTTCGGCTTTAGATTCGTTTGGCTCTGCGTGTTCCACTAAAATATCGGGGATGCCAATACGTTTAATCGGAACTACAATATCCGCATCTAAAAGCGCTTCGGCAATAGCAGTCCCGAAACCACCCATTGTACAACCTTCTTCAAGGGTAACAACACGTTTGATTTTCTTAGCTAGTGGCAGTATTAACTCTGTATCTAACGGTTTGGCAAAGCGCGCGTTAATGACAGTCGCTTCGATACCATGTTCACTAAGAACTTCGGCGGTTTGCATAGCTGGGTAAACCATTGTACCGTATGCCACAAGCAGTACGTCATCGCCGTTGCGAAGAATTTCGCCTTTACCAATTTCTAATGGTTCCCAACCTTCTTCCATTAAAGGTACGCCGTAACCGCTACCACGAGGGAATCGCATTGCAATTGGTCCACTGGTATGATTTACACCAGTGACAATCATGCGCTGCATTTCGGCTTCATCTTTAGGCGCCATAATTACAATGTTGGGAATACAGCGTAGGTAAGCGATGTCATACATACCTTGGTGTGTGGGACCATCGGAACCAACAATTCCTGCCCGGTCAAGACAGAAAAACACAGGTAAGTTTTGGATACATACGTCGTGAATAATTTGGTCGTATGCTCGTTGCAGGAAAGTTGAGTAGATGCAACATACAGGACGTATTCCCTCAGTTGCAAGTCCTGCTGCTAAAGTTACTGCGTGTTGTTCAGCAATACCTACATCTATATATTGATTTGGAAGTTTTTGCTGAAGTTTATCTAACCCCGTACCAGTTGCCATTGCCGCAGTAATACCGATAATTTTTGGATTTTGCTCGGCAAGCTTAACAAGGGTATGAGCAAATACTTTATTATAACCAGGTGGCTTAGGTTTAGTCGAAGGAATTGCTTTACCTGTAGTCAGATTAAATGGAGTTTGAGCGTGATACCCAACTTGGTCTTTTTCTGCTAGTTCATAACCTTTACCCTTAGTAGTGGCAACATGAACTAAAACAGGCCCAGGAATTTGATGCGCGCTATTAAACGTCGATATCAATTCTTCCAAATTGTGTCCATCAACTGGCCCCATATAAGTAAAGCCTAGTTCTTCAAACACTGCTCCAACTTTGGGCACTGCTAACCGCTTCATTCCCTCTTTGATGCGTCCAAGCTCTGGGGAAAGGGACCCACCCACAAACGGTAAGTTTTTAACCTGTTCCTCAAAGTTATCAGTAATGAACTGCATTGGAGGTGAAAGCCGCATTTTGTTTAGGTAGCGGGGAATGGCGCCAACGTTTGGAGAAATAGACATTTCGTTGTCGTTGAGAACAACCAGCAAATTGGTTTTGGGCAAATGTCCAGCATGGTTAATAGCTTCGAGTGCCATACCCCCAGTCAAGGCGCCATCGCCGATGATAGCAGCAACTTTGAACTTTTCGCTCTTCATATCGCGTGCTAACGCCATACCCAAAGCAGCGGAGATCGAAGTCGAAGCATGTCCGGCGCCAAAATGGTCAAATTTATTTTCGCAGCGTTTGAGATAACCCGCGATACCGTCTTTTTGCCGCAACGTATCAAAATTGCTGTAACGCCCTGTAATCAGTTTATGAGGGTAGGCTTGATGTCCAACGTCCCAAATAACTTTATCGCAGTCTAAATCAAGTGTTTGATAAAGCCCAAGCGTTAATTCAACAACACCCAGTCCAGGTCCCAAATGCCCACCAATTGCCGCCACTGTTTGGAGGTGCTTGTCACGAATTTGGCGAGCAATTTGTTGCAACTGTCGAATTGATAAACCGTGCAACTGGTTGGGATGGGTGATATCACTCAGGTGCATACTATACGGTTTTCCTCTCTAATATTTCTTTGTTTGATTTTCCCACGCCCAGGTAGCTTACCGTATCGGTTGTGTCACAACTGTTTTCGTAGGTAAATGTATTCTATCTTACATAAACAATATTAAAGACGTGTCGATTATATAAATTGATTATCACTTGCAAAATAGGCTACACAAGTCATTTAATTCCTTACGGATATTCTAAGTATTTTCCATACTTTTATTTATTTTAAAGTAATAATATTGACACAAAAAATATTTCAAAATGCAAAAAATATATTAATAGTTAATAAATATTTTATCTATATATAGCGTCTAAGGGGGAAGTCCCCCTCTTGAGTTACTTAACCTTTACTGGTTGAGGTTGAATATTTTGACCTTCGGGAGGACTAAACCAGAATGCTAAGTCTGAACCTTCGACTACGATTTCCCCTTCAATCGTTTGGATGTAAAGTCTTCCTTGGTCAATACTCAAAACATTACCAGCAGTTTTTGAACTATTTTTTGTACTCATAGAAACAGAAGATTGTTGTACTTGTTCAACTTCTTTAGTAAAGAGAGCTTGACTCCATAGCATATTTTGGACAACAAGCTGCAAGTTTTCATGCGCCGTATCTTCTTCTACAATCGCTGGCAGGGATGGCTTGACAAAATTACTAATTTGTGAGAATTAATCAAAAGACTCGCGTGTTGGCGCCAGCCAAGCGATTTGGGAACAATTGTGAATTACGACATCTGAAGCATAAGTTTTGATAAAAACAGTTTCATTACTCAGTCCAACATCTTTAATAGGTTGCCAACCTTCAGGGTTGAAGACAAGTAAATTTAATTTTCTTGTACCGTCAGTGTTTTGATTAATATTACGCTGCCAGTGTTTTCCAAAGGGTCAGGTTGTTGAGGTGTTTGAGTCAGTTAGTTTTCTAATTTTTATTTTTGCTCCATTGTAGCCAATTAATCAAACACGTATTTTTCGGCAACTTTCCAGTAACGCGAGAAGCGCTTGAGGTCGATGTAACCATCGTAGTCAAAGAAGGGGTCTACTTCAAACACTTCTAGTTCAAGGCTTTTTTCAATTTCATCACAAATCTTGTTAAACCGAAGACTGGGACTGTCTGTGGTGACTATTTGAGTGACGTTATTTTCTTTGGCAAACGCTAAAACTTCTGTTGCCACGTCACCGCGTCGAATAGTAACGGGTAGTTCCAGCAAGCATTCGTAAATAAACGTAATACGCTTGAGAGAAATTTGCCATTCATCAAGTAAAGCATCATCCCATACCCAGATAGCAGGGGCGCCTGGATATTCTTCGAGTGCAGGGTTTTTAGGACTGAGGCAGTCTCCGTTTAGCCAGATTATTGGTTTTGCCATGAGTTCAGTTGAGTATTTGCTACCAGGGTGTTATTGAATTTTAAGCTTGGTGAAAACAAACTTCAACCGCGCCAAGCAAAAAGCGTGTTAAATGGTGTGTATTTACGAGTTTAACTACCAAAAAGAGCTATGCTATGGTCTTGGAATCTGTCAGATTACACTTGAAGCATCCAGGAAGATAGCATCCCTGACTTTTCACGTCATATGAAAAATATAAACCACCAACAGAGTTCTCTACAAAAGAATTTATAGTATATATGCTCAACACCTATCGGACAGGGGTTGGGAGAGAGGTATTAAAAACATCCGGAAAAGTTAGGCACCGCTGGATGTGTCGCTCTTAAACAAAACCTGTTAAAGTAGTATAAAATAAAGTACATTTAATAAATATGCCTGAACAAGTAAAAGAGAAAGAATTATTACAAAGTAACTGGACTGAACCGTCTCAAGACTCTCTTGCATCGATAGTGCTAGAAATAGAAAAAATACCTCGAGAACACTGGTCAAACTTACTGCAAATTATTCGTTTATTTCGTGAAAGTGTAATAAATAAAACACCACCAGCAAATACCACTTCAGAAGTGATAAGTCAATTAACAAATCTAGACCCAGTAGTCAAAGCAGCACGACAGCAAGCGCTTTCCCAACTTCTAGAAACATGGGCTTCAAAAGGAGATGAAGAAGAGCAAAAAGAAACCTGGGCAATTATAAGTCAAGCTTTAGGTGTGAATGACAACAGCATTTCTACCTAACTGAGTCTTGTATGAGCAAGTTTGTTTTATTAGATTCTGGACCTTTGGGAATGTTAACTAATCCCAAAGCAACACCCCTATGTGAAGAATGTAGGCTATGGTTTACCAGTTTAGCATCAAAAAACTACGAAGTGATTTTGCCTGAAATTACCGACTACGAGGTGCGACTATTAGTGATTCGGAGCAGCAGGAAATTAAAGCAGAGTTTGGTCTACCTTCAGAAGATGCTGATGATGAAGTAATTGATATGACTGATTGGGTGAAATATGGCGGTCAAATTTCGCAAAAAAGCAATTAAGTTTTTAGAAAAAGCAAATCCTGAAGATGTTGAAAATATTAGGGAGCAAATAAATCAAATTAGCACTGCTGTCGAAGAGCAAGCTGTTATCCCATTTACAGAATTAGATATCAAAAAAAGGAAAGGCGATTGGGAGGGATTTTACAGATTGCGTATAGGTAAAAACAGAATTATTTTTACAGTCGATATTGATTCGCGCGACATTCAGATTTATGCAATTTGTGCAAGAGGAGATGTTTACAACAAATAATTCTAGAACTTTATATAGCAATCCGTGTGCGGACTGCTATATAAATGTGGCACCTCAATATTTAAGTTTTCAGCATCTATATTTAGCGTTTGCGTTTGCCTTTTTGCCAGCTTTGACTATTGTCTTTTTGGACAAATTCACCTTTGGGAAATAGTTTGGCTTCTAGTTTTTCGTAGCTGCCTTCAAAGTCGCATTTTCCGTAGAGTGGGCATTTTTTACAGTAAACTCCTTCGGTGTAGCGTTCTAGGTTTTCGCGGTTGAAGAAGTAGGGTTTGTGGCTGAAGGTGCTTGCTACCCATTGCCATGACATGTTGTTACTTGCTGGGTCGCCATCTAATAGGTGTTCGAGAAACCATTTTGTGCCTTCTTGCCAACGAACTCGGCGCCAGTGAACTATATAAGCGGCTAACCACATTCGCATATGGTTATGTAAATAACCAATTTCTTTGAGGTCGTGACTAAAACTATCTATACAAACTAGCCCAGTTGTACCTTCACGGATGTCTTGGGGTAATTCTGTGGCGTATTCCGAAGCGCTATATCCAGTTTTATATTCTTCTTGGTCTTTCCAAACACCGTCACCAAGTTTCATGTAAAGTCTTTGCCAGTAGTCACGCCAGCCTAATTCGTTGACAAATTTGGCTGCTTCATCTTGGTTGCGAATTTTACTAAAGGCAAAGTCTCTGGCTTCGCGCAACCCTAATACACCGTAGCGAATGTAAGGGGACAAACGAGTTACGGCGCCTGTTAAAAAGTTACGTGATTTTGCGTACTTAACTGGGTCAACTTTTTGTAGTGCTGCCACTGCTGCTTGGCGCCCACCAATGATTGGACTAATATGGTCGTCGCGTTCTGCTGAGTCAGGAAATTGCTCTTTTAAGTATGTCGCCAACTCTTCGCGGTTGGCAAAGTCGCGTCGCATGTCGTTAGTCATTAGTAAATGAATTGGTGTGTAAGTCCTATTTAGAGTAAACTATAAGTATTATTCGGATATTTTAGTAATATTTTTTACCAAAAATGAGCAAATGTGACAAATTACTTTGCAAAAAGTTTTATACTCCGTGTTCTCCTAGTTTTTTCTCCGGTTCCATTATTATATTTACTGTTGTCGAGGTTTAGTTACGTCATTCCAATTACTGAGATTCCAGGAATGTTATGTATAAACGGTTGTGTTTCGCAGTCGTTTGTTCATACACCTTTTCGAGGGTATGAATTACTTAATGTGGATAAACCTTTGAAGGAGCTAATTAACTCTTCGATAGATAAGAGCAAAACTTCAATTTTGATTGAAAAATCAAAGTACCCTTTAACGCTTTATTATAACCAAGTACCGATTAAATCTTACTCAGTGGTGTTTGGTGGGAACCCTGTAGGAGATAAATTACACGCAGGAGATAATCGCACTCCCGAAGGAGTACTTAAAATTAAGGACTTGTACCCGCATCCCAAATGGTCAAAGTTTATGTGGTTGGACTACCCAAACAGGGAATCTTGGAAAAAACACCTACTCGCAAAATCAGAAGGAGAGTTTGATTGGTTTTTGCCTATTGGTGGAGAAGTTGGAATTCACGGTGTTCCTCAAGGTAGTGACGGAATTATTGATAAACGGCAAAACTGGACTTTGGGATATCCTTCGTTAAAGAATAAAGATGTGGATGAATTATACGAAGTTGTGCAGCGAGGTACTGTAGTAGAAATATTACCCTAAACTTACTCAGCACTCAGCACCAGCACTCAGCACTCAGCACTATTATGAATTTGTGTATAAACCCGAATTGTGATAAACCGCAAAATTCTGATTCTAATCGCTTTTGTGCGAACTGCGGTTCGGAACTGCTACTTGCTGGACGTTACCGGGTATTGAGGCAACTTGATAGCTGTACTTCTGGTGATACATATGAAGTTCGCGAAGTTGGTAGTGATATATGTAAGGTTTTGCAGGTTTTGACTGTTGACAAACCTCAAGTTGTTGAGTCGTTTGAGAAAACAGCAATAGCACTCAAAGGTATAGATTATCCAGGCATCCCAAAAGTTGAGGCAAACGATTATTTTATTTATTTCCCGCGTGATAAAGCTGTTCGGTTACACTGTTTGGTAATGCAGAAAATCGAGGGTTTGAATTTATATGAATATTTAGCGCAGTCAAATAATAACCATATAAACGAACAGCTAGCAGTTAGGTGGTTACAAGAAGCTGTAAATATTATTCAACAACTTCATAATCATAATTTACTTCATCTACGTATCAACCCATCAAATTTTATAGTTAAAGCCGATGATCAGAATTTGGCATTAATTGGTTTTGGTCAGCCTCATATAGAATCTGAAAATGTAACTTATAAACCGATTATTGCTTATACTCCACCTGAACAAGTTAACAGTAACGTTGTTTCACAATCGGATATTTTTGCCGTTGTGCGTGTTTTTGCTTTCCTTGTCACAGCTAAAGACCCTAGTAAACATCTTGACATTTACGAACCAACTTCAAACGAAAAAACTTGGCGCCATTATGCATCACAAATATCACCAAAATTATTAGATTTACTCGATACGATGATGGACGAAGTGCCTATGCAACGTCCAGATACGGATTCAATATTAAAAATATTAACATCGCAGCAGGCGCCATATATAGAATTACCCAACTCTGTTAAGCCATCTTTATCAATCAAATGGGGAAAGTTTGAAATTAACTTTTTACTTTCTTGGATGTTGGCAACTATTACAGGTGTAATGATTGGTGGTCTAATTGGTTTTATAAGTGGCTTTGCAACAGAATTTATGGTTGGCGCCATAACCAAAAATGTAACTATTGGGTATATATCTGGTGGCGCCATATTTGGTTTAATAACAGGAATATTAGTAGGAGCAGCACAAAGTTTAGTATTGCATCAGCATGATTATAAATATAAATGGTGGATGCTAGTAACAATATTAGGATTTACAATTGAAGGAATTTTAAGTGTGCTGACTGGATATGGCACCAAAGGTGAAATGATAATCATACCAACTTTTGCAGTTGGATTATTTCAGTGGTTAGTACTGCGGCAACATGTAAGACGCGCATATTTTTGGGTATTAGTAAGTAGCGGTAGCGGTGCAGTTGGAATTGCTGCTTATAAAGGTGTACAGTATTTTTTGGGTAATGCTTATAGTATATTTGGTGGTATTCTGGGTTTAGTTGCCTTTGGCTTAATAACAGGAATTTTTATTCTCCTGTCGTGGAAGCCTTAACCGAGGATTTCGTAGGGTGCGTTACGGCACGCAATAACTAGAAACGAAGCGATAACGTAATGCCGTAACGCACCATCAATTAGGTGCTTGTTATAATGATTCAAGGAAACGGGTTTACAATTAAAGAAAGTAAATTTGATTACTTTTTTGGGCGCGTCGTCTCAAGTCCCAGCAATGAAGCTAGGTCAAGACAAAACTTACAAGACTTAAGCAAGTTAGGAATTGATGAGAGTAATAATGGACAAGAACGTTTAATGGAAATTTTTGAAACTGGTTTGAGTGCTTCAGAAATTAAACGGAAAATTAACGAATATGGAATTACAATTATTAAACAAGTTGAAGTTTAAGGCAATGACATAAAAGGAGTGATTGAAATAGCATACTTCTATCCTGCTGGCGATTTACTAAGCATACCCGAAGTTAGTAATAAAATAATAGATGGTGCGTGAAAGCACTTTAATGTTGCGTTTCATTTTTAGTTTGTAATGGCTTTCACGCACCCTACTTTACTTAAATCGTTGTATCATATTGGCTACGCGCGTTCCAAGTTTGTGTGCTGTTAACCTGTCACCTGAGTCGAGTTCAGCAGGTTTTCCACTCATATCTAAAGTGCTTTGTCCCATCACTCCCATATAAGAACCTAGGCGGTTAATACCATCATCTTTACCTAAGAGAAAACTAGATAATTCACCAGGATTAATCCACGTCATACTATGTTGTGCAGCATTAACCGCCATATATAATAAAGTGCTTTGTTTATCACCACTTGGCGAACTCGAATGTGTGAAACCAGCAGCGAGTTTATCTTTCCAACCTTGTTGAAACCAAATAGAACTTGCCGCATCAACAAAAGCTTTAAATTGTGCTGCCACACCTCCCATATAAGTTGGTGAGCCAAAAATAATAGCATCGGCGCCATTCAACTTCGCTATCATCGCATCATCTTTCCAGCGACCTTCTTGTATTTGTTCACCAGTAATTCTTAGCAACTCAACAGTTGTACCACCAACTTGACTGGCGCCAAGAGCAACAGCTTCAGCCATCAAATGTGTATGACCACTACCTGAAAAATACATAATTGCAACGGTTCCCATACAATCCTCGTAACATTTTATTGAGATAGGCGAAACAGATAATAAAAGCAAACATCAATCAAAGTAAAGTAGTTACCAAAAAGTTACTGTAGAGGCGGGTTAACCCAAAATCTAATCAAGCATAAAAATATTAGTCAACCCGCCCCCTGTAAAGCCGAGTTAACCAAGATTCCAATTAAGTTTTAAAATATTAGTAAACCCGCCCCATCACCATCCAAAATGCACCGCCCTATCTACCTAGACAACCACGCCACAACACCAGTAGACAAACGTGTAGTAGAAGCCATGATACCCTACTTCACCGAACACTTCGGCAACCCATCCAGCATCAACCATCAATATGGATGGGAAGCAGAAGCAGCAGTAAAACAAACACGTGACACCTTAGCAAAAACAATTAACGCATCATCAGAAGAAATCATCTTTACAAGCGGCGCCACCGAAGCAAATAATTTAGCAATAAAAGGAGTAGCAGAAGCTTACTTCCAAAAAGGGCAACATATTATAACAGTTGCTACAGAACATAACGCTGTATTAGACCCTTGTAAATATTTAGAAACACTAGAATTTGAAATTACGATATTACCAGTTCAAAAAGACGGACTAATTAACTTAGAAGAACTAGAAAAAGCCATACGACCCGACACAATATTAGTCTCAATAATGGCAGCAAATAATGAAATAGGAGTAATTCAACCATTAGCAGAAATAGGTAAAATTTGCCGCGCACACGATATTATCTTCCATACCGATGCTGCTCAAGCAATTGGTAAAATACCGCTTGATGTCCAAACTTCGCAAATTGACTTAATGTCATTAACAGCACACAAAGTGTATGGACCCAAAGGAATCGGCGCCTTATATGTCCGGCGCCGTAACCCTCGCGTTAAACTAGCAGCACAGCAACACGGTGGTGGACACGAACGAGGAATGCGTAGTGGTACTTTATATACACCACAAATAGTAGGATTTGGGAAAGCCGTAGAAATAGCTTTATCTGAACAAGAACAAGAAAATAGGCGCCTCACCCAATTACGCAACAAATTATGGGAACCATTATCAAAAATAGAAGGTATTCATTTAAACGGACATCCCACCCAAAGATTACCAGGCAACCTCAATATAAGTATTGAAGGAGTTGATGGCGCCGCATTACTTTTAGGACTGCAATCTATAATGGCAGTATCTTCAGGTTCAGCATGTTCATCAACAACAACGGCGCCTTCTCATGTTCTCACAGCATTAGGACACTCAGAAAAGTTAGCTTATGCATCAATTCGCTTTGGTATTGGTAGATTTAATACTGTAGAAGAAATTGATACAGTCGCACAACAAGTAATTTCAACAGTGCTTTCCTTGCGGCAAACAGTTTTATTGTAGGACTATGCTTTTTGGTCGAGACGGGTAGCTTGTTCGATGGCAGCTTTTTCTTTTGCCCTGCGTGCGAGTGGTTGTAGTTGTGTAATAGTACAACCTGTTAAAATACTCAAATTTTCTAAACTCATACCCCGCATTAACATTTCAATCCGCCAAGTTTGCTGTGCTTGATTAATTAATGGCGCCCCTTCGGGTGTTAAAATTTCTTGCGTCCATTTTTCCCAACGTTGTTCTATATCTAATTGTGATACAGGCGCCCCAGTTTCATTTAAAAACATTGCAGTTTCATTATCTTTACGACTTTTGAGCCATTTTGTTAAAGGATTGTTATTATACGAACCGTAGCGTTTAGCCATTATCCATTGATTAATAGGTACTTGACGGGTAGATTCGTGAGTAATGATTTGGAGTATATGAGCTTGGGTATCATAGATTTCGTGTGTACGTTGCAAGCTGACTATTTCATCAACAGATAAACCCGCTGCGAATAGTACATATGCCAAAGCATAATCTTGTAATCCTGTTTTTTTGGCTTGCTGTAAAATTTGGTGGACTAAGTTCGCTGGTAAATCCGCGATTTCTCTACTCATAGCTCCAGTTGAGCTAGTCTTAACAATACTCATGGAAACACTATTAACAGAAGTAGTTGATTTGGACATGGCGCCATTTAAAAATAGATTTACCGCATTATCTATAAATGTGTCTCGCTCCCAAAGTTCACTTTGCTCAGTTGTAATAGTGAATTTTGTAACGGCATATCCCAAAATAACTACATTAAGTAAACAAGCAATAGTTTCTGGTGATAAATTTGTACTGAAATTTTCTTGCTCGATTACACTAGCTAAATACTGTCCCATAGTTTGATTAACGTGCGCTAAACCGTGTCCTAACGCGCGACGATTTTCAATTGGGTATTGACTTGCTTCCCCCACCAATGAACGTATCAACTCTGGGACTCGTTCTAATGCAAGTAACACTTTATTTACGTATTCTCTAAGAACTTGATAAGTATCCTCAGAAGGAGTTGTGGGTAGTACAAGCGATTCTCCTAAACTTTCAAAGGCGCCCGACTCTTCAATTAACGCCAAAACCAACCCGTGCTTATTCCCAAACTGCCGAAATAGCGTCACCTCATTGACTTCTGCTAACTCAGCTATCTGCCGAGTCGTAGTATTTGTAACTCCCTGAGCAACAAATAATTCAAGTCCTGCTTGCACAATCCGCTGACGGGTAGAACTAGTTTGGGACATCATAAATTCTCATATTGTAGATAAATTCGCTCTTACTAAGCATTTAAGCGCTTATTCTAAAAATATTCCCAAAGTTATGCAAGTAGCACTTGCAAAAATTTCAAAGCATTGTTAGTATGAAAATGTAAGTAGCACTTGCATCTCTCCACTGTAGCCCAAAACGCAGAAATTCGAGAGTAATTTGCTACATAACCTACCAAAAGAATTTTATGACAACAACATCATCTCCCACCGTCCTACAGGATGGGAAGTCTGCCACGCCAAGTATTACATACGTATTATTCTTCGCCTCATTTCACGGACTAGCATTACTAGCTCCCTGGTTCTTCTCTTGGCCAGCACTATTCACAGCAATATTTCTACATTGGTTGTTTGGCAGTATTGGTATTTGTTTGGGATACCACCGACTATTAACCCATCGAAGCTTTCAAGTACCCAAGTGGTTAGAATATATAATTGCGACCATCGGCGCCTTAGCACTACAAGGTGGGCCAATGTTCTGGGTAAGCGGTCACCGTTTACACCACGCTCATACAGAAGACGTAGATAAAGACCCATATTCTGCAAAAAAAGGATTTTGGTGGAGTCACATGATCTGGCTATTCTATCCACGTCCAGAATTTTTCAGCCGTGAAATTTATACTAAAGCGGCGCCTGATTTAGCACGTCAACCTTTCTATCAATGGCTTGACCGTAATTTCTTGTTATTACAAATTCCCTTAACATTAGCACTATATTTAATCGGTGGTTGGTCTTTCGTAATTTACGGAGTGTTCGTAAGAGCCGTCGTATTATGGCATTCAACTTGGTTTGTAAACTCAGCAACACACACCTGGGGATATCGCACTTTTGACGCCGACGATAACGCACGTAACTTATGGTGGGTATCAGTACTAACCTACGGTGAAGGATGGCACAACAACCACCACGCTTATCCAAACGTCGCAAAAGCAGGGTTCCGTTGGTGGGAAATAGACGTTACCTGGTGGAGTATTAAAGCCTTAAAGAGTTTAGGTTTAGCCAAAAAAGTTGTAATGCCCCCACAATTGTAAAAATCTACCTTTAATATTTAAACTACTGTAGAGACGTAACATGTTACGTCTCTACAGAATTTGCTACTATCTCATTTGTTGCACTTCTTCCACAGATAGTGATAAAGTTTGGGCGACTTGTTCCACGCTCAACCCCATTTGTAACAACTGAGATACTGCGTTTAACCTTGCTTGCCGTTCCGCATCAGCACGTTGTCGTTCAGCATCCGCGCGCTGTTGTTCAACATTAGCACGTTGTCGTTCAGCATCAGCACGTTGTTGTTCAGCTTCTTCTGGTAGCAACACAAGATTTCCAGCTTCGTCGTAAAACCTTAACCAAACTCCATCATCATCTTCAATTATTCCTTGCCAGGTTCCTAACCAAAGCTTTAAAGTCTCGCACCATACCCACCCCTGCGGATTTTCTTCAATGGGTTGATAACCTTTGTAATTATCTAGGCGCCATCCTTGTAGTGAGTTGACTTTGAAAGGATGAAAGACAAAATAATCTTTGGTTTTAAATACTTTTTCGTACAGGTTTTTTTGGTTCCAAGGTCTTGGGCTTCTGTTGTGTCAGAAAGCAACTCAACAATTATATCTGGATAGCGCCCATTCTCTTCCCAAACTACCCAACCTAAACGTGCTGGGTCTGGTGGGACATCTAACACTACAAAAAAGTCGGGACCTTTAAAGTCTTTGTTCTTAACTTGTTGGCTACTATAGTAAACAAACATATTGCCGCCAACAAAATAGTCGTTTCTTTGTACAAAGTGATGCCTGATAGAACGAATTAACGCATTTATGGCGACACGGTGACGGCTGCTTTCCAAGGGTTCTCCATCATCAAATATTAAATCAGTTGGTGGCATTGAAGGTTGCCACTCGTCGGTGCCCGAATCTTTTACTAAGTCTTGAGTATCACTGACTAAATTTTGAGGTACGGAAGCAACTTGTTGTGGTGTCATAAAATCTCACTTTGGGTAACGGCGCCACCGTGTCGGATGTTAAAAACCTATGTACTATTATATTATCTGTAACTTGAGTTGGATAAGATAACTTGAAGCCCTTGTTTGGTTAGATAACTTGGTTAGGCAAACAAGCGTACAGGTTTCTTTAATGCAGGACCTGGGCATAATTTTAGATTATTTAGAAATTGAATACTCCTGTAGCCGGAGCTAGTAATAAAATATTTAAAAGAACTTTGTTACTAAAGTACAGATTTTGTGTGACAGAAATTTGACTGTTACTTGAATCATGACGGATGTTACTCACTAAAATTTCTCCTAAATACCAACGCACCTTGGTAAGTTAAGCTGTCAATCTATTCTGGGTAAAGGTACACAATTTACTATCAGTCTGCCTTGGAATTAATTTAAGTCGCTGCAAGTCATCGAGTTCTCTACCCGTCACCAAAATTAATTTTCTACCAGAAGTACGTAGACGCTTAAGAGCATCCTTAGTAGCATCATGAACGTGACCATCGGTGGCTAACGTGCCATCATAGTCACTGGCACTCGACAAAGTAACGCATGATTTAAGTCGATATTTGCAGGATGTTAATCAAAATCTAGTCTTTGTCTACAATAAATGCAGTTTTTCCATAAATTTATCCAGCTTGAGACATTATCCAAATGCCATACTTAGATTCTCTATCAGAAATCCGTAAATTTATTACAGAATGCACTAAAGCCGAAATTTTGTGGTTAGATACTGAAGTTGCTGATTTTAGAACCAAAACCCCTAAATTATCACTAATTCAGGTTCTTGATGACCCTGCTGATATGAGTGGTAAGAGAATATTTATTTTGGACGTACTCGAACAACCTGATGCAGTGAAAGATTTTATCAATCGCATTATGATAAACGAGAATATTGAAAAGGTATTTCATAATGCCAGCTATGACTTAAAATATCTTGGTGGTAGCAAAAAAGCGAAGAATGTTACCTGCACACTAGAAATGGCGAAAAAAATTCCTTATCATATATTGCCGTTACGTGATTATAAATTACAAACTTTAGCCAGTACACTCTGTAATTTTGATGACATTGATAAAGAGCAGCAAACAAGTGACTGGGGAAGGCGCCCTTTAAGGGACGAACAAACCGAGTATGCTATTCTTGATTGTATTTATCTCGCTCAAGTTCACCAAAAATTATTAGAGTTAAATAAAGAAATAAGTCCTGACCCTCAAACGGATGATATTGTGTCTTTAACAACAAGATACAAACAAATAGAAGACCAGTATAAAATTTTAAATTCAGAGTATGAGCATTTGCAAGAACGTCTTAAAAAGGCAATGCAAGCGCAAAATATACTAGAAACTTCAGATTTTAAGTTAAGCAGTTACGAACGTACAACAGTCAAGGTACCACTTGGAGAACTAGTCAAGTTAGTTGAACAAGGTATAGAGATAGACTTTCCTATAACTCTTACGAAAGAGATACAAAAAAAATTGGGTGAAAATCTTGAACAATTAAATGTTGATATCGAAACAATCGCCAGTTTACGATTGAGTTCTCAAAAAAATGAAGATGATTTTTAATCATATGCTTTTCAATGTAAAATTAAACACTCATAAATTCAAAAGAAATTGTTTAAATATTTATAGTATATTTATTTAAATCAAATGTAAATAGAACTAAAATTCGATAATGTCTCTAAAGTCAACATTAATATTAAGGATATTAAGTATTTATACTCTTTGTAACTATTCGGGATAATCTACTTATTCTATATACCGACATATGAACTTGTGGTTGTTTAAGCGAAAGTCATCAAGGGCAAGCAAAACAGGTATTGTAGTTATCCTGACAGTATTAGTCTTTACTACAATTGCTTCTTGTAGCCAACAAAATAATAATGATGTGTTAGTAACAGAAATAGGAGTTACTTCACCGAAAAATGCACCAGCCAAGCCAACGAAACCTACTGACTTCTTTGCAATCGGATTGCAACGACAAAGCAAAGGTGATTTACGCGGTGCCATAGCAGCTTACAATCAAGCAATCAAACTTAATCCGAAATACGGTGCCGCTTATAATAGTCGTGGTTTAGCTAAGTTTGATTCGGGTGATAAAGAAGGCGCCATAGCAGATTACAATCAAGCGCTGCAAATTAATCCAAACGATGCTCAAGCTTACAATTACCGAGGTAATGTTCGTGCAGGACTCGGTGATAATGACGCTGCAATTTTAGATTACAACGAAGCGATTCGGATTAATCCTAATTATGCCGACGCATATAATAACCGAGGTAACGCGCGTGCAGCATTAGGAGATAGAAGCAACGCTCTCGTTGATTATAATAAAGCTTTGGAACTAAACCCTCAGTACTCGGTAGCTTATAATAATCGGGGAAATGCTCGTGCAGCCCAAGGTGATACAAACGGCGCCGTTGCTGATTATGATGAAGCTATTCGTATAAATCCAAATTTTGCCGCTGCATATAATAACAGAGGAAATGCACGTGCAGCATTAGGAGATAAACAAGGCGCCATTGCCGATTTACAACGCGCAGCAGATTTATTCCAACAGCAAGGTTCACAGCAACTTGCTCAACAAGCTACTAATACTTTAAACCAACTTAAATAATAGTTTTTCAACTTTATATAAACCCGGTGTACACAAATGTATTCGGGTTTATTTTTATTAGAATTTATTCATTTTTAAACTTAAAAATAGTAATTGTAACTACACATATATATGTAAAACATAGATAATATTATATGAATATAATTGATTGGTTAGTCAGCTAATCCTTCAGTTCACCAGTGGTGTTTAAATATCATTTCAATTAAATCAAAATTCTGCGTTAAATCCATATCAAGGAGTTTGCCATGCAAGGACGTATGTGCTGGTTATCAAGAGATGGCGAAGATAGTGAAAAAATATTGCATTTGCAAACCGAAACAAGTCAAGGATGGCGCCCATATACAACATTTCCACAATTTGCGACGCCTGACCATGCTTTACCAGGAAGTTCTAAAGGTTTGGCAACTTTTCAAAAGTTATTAAAAGCAGGTTGGACTGTAGTTCCTAGTAATAGTGCTGAATAAAGTTATGAGTTATGAGTTATGAGTTAAAAAAAACTCCTAACTCCTAACTCTTTTAAGAATATTTGAATGTTCTGAGTAGTTCGCGGACTTTTGCTGCTGATTCTTGTTTAAGTGCTTCGGAGGCAATGGTTTCTGCTTCGATAAAGCTTAATTGGGTGATTGCTTTTTTACAGCGAGGAATAGCTTGAGGATTTAAGCTGACATCATCTAGCCCTAATCCTATTAATATAGGTGTGGCTATTGGGTCTGAGCCAAGCTCACCGCATAAACTAACGCCAATTCCAGCTTTATGTGCTGCTTTTACTGCCTGCTGTACCATTCTTAGTACTGCTGGATGGAGTGCATCGGCTAAACTTGCTACTTGCGGGTTGGTACGGTCACACGCCATGACGTATTGACTTAGGTCGTTAGTACCAATGCTGAAAAAATCAACAATTGGCGCCAGTTGGTCAGCTATTGCAACTGCTGATGGAACTTCTACCATTATTCCAACTTTGATTTTATCGTTGAAGGGAATTTCCTTTCGTCGCAGTTCTTCTTGCACTTCTAGTAAAATGGCTTTTGCGGCTTTTAGTTCTCCAACGGTGGCAATCATTGGAAACATCACTTTTATATTACCTTCAGCACTCGCACGCAATATTGCCCGTAATTGAGTTTTGAATAATTCTGTTCTATCTAAACAAAATCTTATTCCCCGCCATCCTAGAAATGGGTTGTTTTCTGATGGTAAGTTTAAATATGGTACTGGTTTATCACCTCCAATATCGAAGGTACGGATTATTAAAGGACGTGATTCGAGTACTTGGGTGATACCTTGATAAACTTTTAGCTGTTCTTCTTCACTAGGTGGTGTTTTGCGGTCAAGATATAAAAACTCGGTACGCAGTAACCCAACACCTTCTGCTCCCATGCTTATTGCGACTTTAGCGTCTGCAACCCCTCCAATATTGGCATATACAACCATCCGGCGCCCGTCAGTAGTTATGGCATTTTTATGAGCGTTGCGAAATGCTCTTTGCTCGCTTGTTTGCCATGCCGAGCGTTGCGCTTCTATAGCTGTAATAATATCTACACTTGGTTCTACCCATACGTTTCCTGTACCACCGTTGAGCGCAACTATTGTACCATCTGCTACTCTCAATATACCTTCGGGAACACCGACAACTGCCGGAATTCCTAAACTACGGGCAATAATAGCTGTGTGTGATGTAGCACTACCTGCTGTCGTACAAATACCTAAAACTTTGCTCGTATCTAACTGAGCGGTATCTGAAGGAGTCAGGTCTGTGGCAATTAAAATAGATGGTTCGGTTAAATTGAGATGTGCTGCTGCGGTACCCAATAGTAATCTTAATACTCGTTGTCCTACATCAATAACATCAGCAGCGCGTGAGCGTAAGTAAGAGTCGTAATGAGTACGATATTGATTGGTAAGTTCTTCGACTACAGCTTGCCATGCAGAAGCAGCATTAACATGTCGGACATATATATAATCTTGGAGCGCTTCTAAAATAACTGGGTCGTTTAAGAATAATAAGTGCGCGTCGAATATTGCCGCTTCTGTATCACCTATTTGGGTTGATGTCTGGGATAGTAGTACTTCTATTTCAGTTGCTGCATCACGAAGAGCTTTTTGTAAAAATTCCCATTCTCTATCTGGGTTATCTATATAGTATTGCTGTGATTGAACGCTTGGAAGTTGATGGCGAACAACATGCGCCATTGCATAGCGAAGACTAGGAGCAATAGCAACACCAGGAGATGCGGGAATACCTCGAAGCGTTGGCGCCCCAGTTGATATAAATGTTTCATCAGGAGTCGCGTGAATTTGTGACTGATGAAGCGGAACATCAGCTTCACCAAAATTATTTTCTACCAAAGCTTGTAAAGCAGCTATTGCCGCATCAGCATCGGCGCCTGTAGCAGAAATTGCTAGCTCATGCCCATGACGCACCCCTAACATTGCCACTTGGTTAATACTATCTGCACGCACATAACCAGTATTTTTAGTTAAATTTTTAACTTTAATTTGCGCTTCAAAACGCGAAGATGTAGCAACGAATTGTGCAGCAGGACGAGCATGTAGCCCCATACGGTTACTGACGGCTATATGTATCTCTTTTGTATATTCTTCTTTGAAATATATTTCTGAGGGTTCTTCGATATGCTCTGGTTGCTGTGTTGTAGGTACATTAATACCCAACTGTGAAGCTTTAGCTGCTAAGGCGCCGCGCGCTTCAGCAAGAACTTGTTCAATGCTACCACCAGCAGCAGCACAAACAACAGCTGCAACGGCGCCTTCAACAAGCGGAGCTTCACAAAGACGGATGTTATTGCGTTGCTCTGGTAATAAAAACTCTAGCGCCATTTCCGCACTCATGAGAGCGCTACCCATATCCATTAGAACAATAACACCAGCATCGGTGTAAACGGTCTCGATAGCTTGATGCACTTGCATGACATCAGTACCAAGCGGGTTTTCAGCATCGTCTACTCCACCAGCAACTGCCAGGGGAACTTGACCTTGAACCATCTGTGCTGCTAGTTCCTGCACACCAAGAGCGAGTTGCCTGCTGTGAGAAACAATGACAATTCCAACCACTGTTTGCCGTAATAAGCACTTTAGTGCTTCCATAAAATAAGGACTGCTTTCATAAGATAAGGACTTCAGTCCTTAGAACTCTATTACCATTCTTACAAACTATCGCAAAGACACTTCAACATTAAGTAACATGAAGCGGCGCCAGGGTCTTGATGTCCAACACTACGCTCACCCAAATAACTAGCACGACCCTTTTTAGCTTGTAACATCGAAGTCTCTTGAAGCGCTTGTTCAGCCGTATCTATTGCTTGCTGCATTGCCGCACGCATCGGTTTTCCTTCACCTACAGCTTTTTCATACATTGTTACTGCTGGGTAAAGTACATCGAGCATAGTTTTATCACCTAGCTGAGTTTTACCACGCTCTATAACACCATCTAAACCAGCTTTGAGCAGGTCTAACATATCACGCTCATCAAGTTCATCCTTATCAGCGACAGCAGCCGAAGCGCGCAGAAAAAATGTACCATACAATGGACCACTGGCGCCTCCGATACTAGAAATTAAAGTCATACTCACCGCTTTTAAAATACTGCCAATATCTTTAGATGAGTAAGTCGGCAGTTGAACAAGTAGCTTTTTAAAGCCACGCTCCATATTAATACCGTGGTCAGCATCACCAATAGCAGCATCTAATTCAGTCAAATATTCTTTATTTTGTTCAATTTTGGTCGCAAATCGCTGCAACCACCGTAAAACTTGTTCAGTATTCATTCGACCTTCTGGTTATAATTATCTATTTTGATTAAACCCCCCAACAAAAACTTGGAGTTTTTACAGGAGCATCCCACAACTTAATCATCTCATCATCTAATTTAAGTAAAGTTATTGAGCAACCTTGCATCTCCAAAGAAGTCATATAGGGACCAATCAAGGTGCGAACGATATGTAAATCCCTACCATCACAAATTTGAACTAACTTTCTATAGATAATATAAAGTTCTGAAATAGGGGTTCCACCCATACTATTAATAAAAGCTAAAAATTTATCGCCTTTTTGAAAAGGTGGGCTAATCAACTCCACATCATGCCATTTGCCATTATTCACATCCCACTCCCGGACAGTACGCTTATACACACCATCATCGAGAATCGACAAAGCCAACATCGATGTTATCTCATTCGCGGACAACATATCTATACGCTTTCTACCAGGTTCACCGTGAATCCCAATACCTACCTCCATTTCCGAGGCGCCTAAATTAAAAGTTGGAGACATCCGCACAGGAACAGTACACGAAGACAAAGCTATACCCATACTTCGTCCATTCAAACTAACTTGGCGACACAAATCAGCAACTTGCTGTAAATCATACCCTTGCTGCGCCGCCGCACCACAAATCTTCTCAGCTAGTACTGTAGTTCCAACACCTCGGCGCCCTTGAGTAAACAAGCTATCTTTAACAGCCACATCATCATCAATCAAAATATTAAGCACACGCATACCTTCAGAGTAAGCTATCTCAGTAGCCATCTCGAAGTTCATCACATCACCGCTGTAATTTTTAACTATATGTAAAATCCCGGTGCCGCCATCAACATGTTTTGCAGCTTCAAGCATTTGGTCAGGAGTTGGGGAAGTAAAAACCTCACCAGGACAAGCAGCATCAAGCATACCCATACCCACATACCCAGCGTGCATCGGTTCATGACCACTACCCCCACCAGAAATAATAGCCACCTTACCCTGTATTGGAGCATCCGCACGGTACACATACGTCGGGTCAAAGTTAACTTTTATTAAATCCTCATGGGCAATTGCCATTCCTTCCAGACTCTCGCGTACAAAGTCTTCAGGTTTATTAATCAGCTTCTTCATATGCTGCTACTCCTGACTAGGGGCGCCAATACCCTTCCATATGTCAGATTACCATGTTGCGGGAGGCTGAATCAGAAATTCGTGCCAGCGTAATCGTTCTTCATTGCTGTGGTAGGTTAATATTTTCTCCATTAGACAAAAATTAACACAGCAAGGACCATCTAACATAAGCAATGACAGGGCGCTATCAATTCATGCACCAACCAATATTTATTGATTTAACCCACAGCATATTTTGTAAATTTTCGCATGTACGGGGAATGAAATGCTAGCACAATATCCTCCTTACTTACTCCTTGCTCAACAAAATCTGCGGCAATATCATCTTCGGTTCGCTACCGTTGTTATTGCCTTCTACTTGAGTCAACTGTTTACACCTCCTTTTGAGGGCTAATTTTTCTTCCCTCATCAAATAAGTGTATATCACTTATCTACTGTTTTCAATATTTTTGCTACGTTGAACAAGAATCAATTCCCCAGAGGCAACAGCATCTAAAAGTTGTCCAGCAGAACCTTCTTCGCAATAAAGATAACCAAGTTTAGCAGCAATTTCCTTTACTTTTTCTGGGGTACTGGACGCGACCCGTGCGAGCATAGTTGTGCGTTCAAGCTTTTTTCTACCCATTTTAATCTAAGATATCTATATATCGGATATATTAACATGAAGGTAATTGATTGGCTTGGCGCCTATTCATCGCATTATTTTAAATATACAAAAATTCTCTCCTCTCCTAGGAGGAAAGGGGAGAGGGGAGAGGTTCCAAAATATATTACTGTTCTTCTTTAGCCAAGCTTGAAGCGTGCAACTTCAGAAAACTATCAAACGAATACCAAGCGAGTACATACCAAGGAATAATATCTAACTGCAAACCTTGAAGCATAAGTTTACGGATTGATAAACAACCTAGTCCTAATGGAAATAGAAAGCGTAGGTCAATTACTCCATCGGTTGTTTTTTTGACTTGTTTGTTTAAATTAATGACTGTGCTTGCTACTCCATCTGCTACTTCAGATTTTCCTCCACCTATATCACCAAAAATTATTCCTAGGTCTTGAAGTGCGGTGTATACGTTTTCTAAACTTTCTTCACCTTCGTGCTGAATGGTTATACTACCTTGTGATACGTTTGTACGTACTTGTTTGATGTTGGGATGCGATTGCAAAGCGTTAGATATTCGCTGCATTTCTTCGATTTTGCGATGCTTGTTGCCTACTCGCAAGCGCAGTCTTCCTGGTGTGTCGCTAACTAATTTTGCTGTGATTTGAGCAGTATTTTTAATGTTTTCGGCAGTAATATCTAAGACTGCGGGTTGTTCAAGTTGGACTGGTTTTGATTGTTTTATTTTTGGTGGTTTTGCGCTCGTGACGAATCCGTTTTTTGACATTGTGTTGCCCTCTATCATGACTTTTCTGTTTAATATAAGAATCCTATTTTATTTTTTAAGTAAATGTATGGTGGCTTCGCCCCACCTACTTTTTTGTCTTTATATTTTTTAATATTAAGAAATGATAAGAGGCAGTTGCCGTTTAAGGACATTTACTGCCTCTGGGAAACTTGTAAATAAAAAGTATCCAAATTTTCTTTTGGGGTGGGCATCCTTGCCCGCCCTTGGTATTAATGAGTATCCTTGCCCTTTGTATTAATGGGCATTTCAGCAAACACCCTGAACATTAAACGGGCAAGGATGCCCGTTCCACAAAGGAATTTACCTAACCGTGGTCATGGTGGTCGTGTGTTTCGGGATGACCACTTCCTTCAAAAGCGGGAAGCTGTTTTGAGTCAGCTATTTCTGCTCTTGCTTCAGCTACCATGTCTTCCCAGGTTTCACCAAGTTCTGCAAAGGCGCCTTTGCTTTTTTCGTACAGTACTATGCCACCTTTAATTAAGGTTTTAGCGAATGGTTTACCAACATTTGCAACTACTGGAATAACTACGGGCGCCAGTAATACTGCACCAATACCAGCGATAATTCCAGGGGCGCCTGCATCTTCAACGAAATCTGTGATTTTAGCCATTTCGATTTTCCTCCAATCGATTAATTAATTGTGATAAAGTCGTCTAGTCTATAGTCGTTGAAACAACTATTTCATCTCTCTGTGTACTGATTATTCAGCACTTTTTTTAAGCATTGGACGTAAGGCATTAACACCTGCCACTACTGTTGAACCATTGTTGACAACGGTGGCTGTGAGGGGGTTAAGTCCAAATATCGCTGCTACTACCAATGCGGCAAGGTTAGGTATGGCAATAATACTTGTGTTTTGTTGAATGAGTTGTTTGGCTTTACGAGCGACTTCAATGGCTTCGAGTAAACCTTGCAAGTCATTGTTCATTAACACTAAGTCTGCTGTCTCGCGCGCTATATCGGAACCGTTAGCAAAGGACACTGATACATCCGCAAATGCTAATGCGGCTGAGTCGTTGACCCCATCACCAACGAATGCGACTGTTTTTCCTTCGGCGTGTAGCTGCTGAACTACATCAGCTTTTTGCTCTGGGAATGCTTCGGCATGGGTATTTTTTGGAGAAATGCCTAATTCTGCTGCTACAGCACTTGCTGTCCGTTTGTTGTCTCCAGTAAGCATGTACACATCTATACCTTCAACTGTTAACAGCGATTGAACTACTTTTTTGCTTTCAGGACGAACTACATCACTATGTTCTATTATACCCTGTAATTCTCCATTTGTGGCAACAAATATTGCAGATGCTGGACGTTCTTCTAAGGCATCAAGTGCTGACATGTCAACGTTTTCTTGACGCAAGAAACGTTCGCTACCGACATATACTAATTTTCCGTCAATGATAGCTTCTACGCCTAAACCAAGTTGATATTCCCATTTTTCACGGGTGAGAAAATCTATTTGTTCAAGTTCTGCGTGACGTACTACTGCCTCTGCAACTGGATGTGTTAAACGCATTTCGGCAGTGGCAGCTAAAGCAAGTACATAATTTGCAGATACTTCTGAATTGAAGCTTCTAACATTAGTGACACCAATTTCACCTTTTGTTAAAGTACCTGTCTTATCGAATACTATGGTGTCGATGCTTGCTAGCTGTTCTAATGCGCGTCCACTCCGAATTAAAATGCCTCGACGTGCTGCATACGTAAGTGCTGCTAATACAGTTGTTGGAACGGATACACGAATGCCTGTTGCAAAATCAAGGGTGAGAATACTAGCTGCCCGTGCTGGGTTTCTGGAGAGTGCAAATACAGAAGCGCTAAGTAATAAAGTTGGGACTACTGCTTTTTCTGCTATTTTTTCTGCGTAATTCTCCATACGAGTATCATGAACAGGCGCCTGTTGCATAAGTTCAATAGTCTTACCTACGCAAGTATCATTACCTACACGCTCTGCGACTATGTATATTTGACCTTCGCGAACTAAGCTTGATGCATAAACAGTTTGCCCTTCACGCTTACTTACGGGCATTGATTCACCTGTAAGCTTTTGCTCGTCGAATAAAGCTTGACCACGTAAGATAGTTCCGTCTACAGGTACTTGTTCCCCAGGATACACAATAACTGTGTCACCCTTTTGTACTTCTTCAATCGGAACTTGTACTTTTTCACCATCACGTTCTACCCAAGCAAATTGTCCTAACGATGAGAGTAAGTCGAGGGTTTGCTGTGCAGATGAACGCGCGGTACGGTCGCGAATATTCTCTCCAATTTCAATTAACCCAAGCATCAGCGCTGGAGTTAGAAATTGACCTTGTACGGTGGTTATGGCTATTGCCATAAAGTCGAGAAATTCAATATTGAATTTACGCTCGTTGTAAATTGCTGAAAATGCGCGTTTGGCTACTGGTAATGTCGCTAAAGCAATGGTTGAGGCAGTTAATAATGGTGATATTGATAAACCAAGAGGCCCACCTAAAACAGCTAAGGTTGCTGCTACTGCTGAAAACTTCCAACTTGGAATTCCGTTTTCTTCTTCAGGAGCAGGTGCAGAAACTTTTTTTGTCTTGAGAACAGCGACATCTGTGGCAGATTGCAGAATATGACCAATGTGCGCGCGCATTAAACCTGTGTTTCCGAAGCTTGGTTCGTAATTTACAGTTAGTGATGCTGCTGCGGGTTTTACCTTTACGCTTGTTACGTGTTTATCTGCTTCTATCAAACTCAGCAATCTTTGCGCGTACTCCGCATCTTCTTTTAAATGTGGAACTCGTAAGCGCAGTCTTCCTGGAGTTTCATGAATGACGCTGTAATATACTTTCAGGCGACTCGAACTTTTAGTATTTTTGACTAAAGTTACTTTGCCTGATTGTACACGCTCAGGAGGCGCCGCCTGAAAACTTCCATTCAAAGACTGAACGGCGGAGGGTAATATCTTTGCTTGAACCATTGCTCTTTTAATGTCATAAAAAATGGGTGAACAGTTTGGCCGCTTGTTAATAAACAATGGCTAGTAGCTAATAGCTAGTAACAAACTATGACCTATCCTGCATGAGGATAAATTTAGTTTGCTAATCTACATACAAAAAGACAACAATTAGAAGCAGTATTGAGATGAGTTATCAACTCTACTTACCTGGGACTCAATTAAATATTTGATTGTATTTAGTTGTTCTATTTGATTGTAGAAATCTATATAAAAATGTTATTCGATTTTACTCAAAGCAGAAGCCTTGAGATATCGTGCAATCGAACTTTGAAAAAGTACAAACCTGTCATTTCTGATTTGTCCTTGTGTTGGTGAATTTAACTACTGAAACTAATTAATCGGATAATGAGCTACTACGTCAATTAAAACGTTAATAAAAGGTGGCTTTAGGTCAGCAATTAATGAACTTACTCCGTTGCTTGTTGCTCCTAAACTTGCTTCGGATGTACTTAGCTGACTGATACCGTTGTTTGACTGATTTATTGACTCGGCGCCAAGTTTACCTTCCACTATTTGCGGTTGCGAGGTGGCTATATTGTTATTGTCATTTTTTTTTTCTATTTGCTGTTCAACTGGTTGTGTCGTTGAAACTGCATTGCTGCCTTCTGATGCCAATTGAATTAAATTAACCCAATGAGACACATCTAATGATGCTGGTTGATATGAAATTGCAATTGAGGCTGCGTCAGTCTTTAGTCGCACATTGCTTGCATAAGATTCGGCATTCAACATCTTCTCTAGGCGCCGTGCATAAGCTTTATCTTTGCCTATTCGAGGTACATTGAATCGAATTCTTCCCGGAATCGAATGTACAATGCTGTAATCTACATTACCAGGTTGAATATTTAATTCATCTGCATTGGGTACAACATCGCTTGGACTCCGTTCAATAGTAGATGTTTTGTCCACTTTTGACACCAAGGGTTGAGATGTACGATTGCTTGATTTAGCTTCGCTTTTATTTTCTGTATCAGCTTTTAAAGCTTCTCGGAAACTACTTATTGTACGCCTCGTTACATCAGATGTCAACATACAAATTGGAATCGATGCTAAACCAGTGACTCCAAGTCTGGATGTAATCGCTAAACCTGTAAGTAAAGGAATTAAATCTATTCCTTGCTCTTTCCAAAATTCAACAGACTTCCACGCTGCGAAGGGGTCTACTTTACTCTTATTATCTGGCTCGCTCAAACGGCGGACACCATATTTTTCTAAAATTTCTAATAGCTGCGACTGTGCTAGTACCTCTTTGTCAAACGCAATGACTAAATTTTGCGTTTCCTCGTTCCAGGTGACTTGCTTTATTCCTTTTAGCTTTCGCAATTCTTCTACAACAGTATGTAACAACTCTGTACTACTCTCAGTTGCACGAATTCTAATTCGTTCTGCTGTTACATGAACCACTTGCAAAGAAGCCACACCTTGCTGCACTGCTTGTGCCTCTTTTTGTATGGTTTGATAAAATTCATCGCTTTGCACCTTAATTGAGACTCCATCAGGAGGTTCATCTCTCTGATTACTCAATTCGCGACTACTAATGCTTTGTGTCATTTTACGCTATTACCCGATAACCCTGCATCTAAGTGAGGTTAACAACTTATTAAGTCTAGCTTAATAACTTTGTAATTGTCACTACTTTTAACAACTATTTTTGAATCATAGTTTATCCGAATTCTGTATTTTCTGATACTCTTGTTCGGATATTAACTCTTTTGTGCTTTCAACGCGGTCTAAAAAGACAATGCCATCAAGATGGTCATACTCGTGTTGAAAAATACGTGCGACAAAATCTACTAGCTTTACATTTTTTGAATCACCAGTTACATCCGTATATTCCACAGTAATCGACTGATATCTCGGCACGAGTCCGCGAATACCAGGAACGCTCAAACACCCTTCCCAACCCTTCACTGTTTCCTTAGAATGCTCAATTATTTTAGGATTAATCATAGCGATTGGTTCCATTAAAGGAGCATTTGGATACCGGGGGTTCGGGCGAGAAGCTACAATAAACAAGCGATAGTTAACTGCCACTTGAGGCGCCGCAATGCCAACACCGTTTGATTCTGTAAGAGTTTTCATTAAATCATCAATTAGCTTTTGAACGTGAGCATCTTTAACATTGTTAACAAAAGACGATGATTGACGTAATAATGGATTGCCTAGCTTAATAATCGATAACGACTCGCTCATTTTATAAACTCTTAAAACTTTCGATATATACCCTAAGAAAGAAATACAGAATTTTATTAATTCAAACAAATTAGATGAAAATCTAACATCTTTTTATCCCCCGATTCGGGGGATAGAAGTATACGTTTATATTTATTGTCTAGCTTGTCGTTGTACGGGGAAAGCAGCAGGACTGACGGCAACTTGGGTAAGTTGACCGTTACGCTGAACTTGCACTTGTAATGGACTTCCTATTTTACTGCTTTCTACTATTTTTTGAACTTCTTCAATTTTGCTTACAGGTTGATTACTGATTGATTGAATTACGTCACCTGCTCTTAGACCTGCTGCTGCTGCGGGTGAACGAGGTACGATATCTATTAATAATACGCCTTTATCGGTTGATAAATTAATACCTAACCGTACATTAACTCGTTCGCGAATCTCTGGGGTGAGAGTCACCATTTGAATTCCTAAATATGGGTGGTCAACCCTACCCTTGGCAATTAATTCTTGTGCTATGCGTTGTGCTGTATTAATTGGAATTGCAAATCCTAAACCTTGGGCGCCTTTAATAATAGCCGTATTCATTCCAATAACTTCGCCGCGTGCATTAAGTAAAGGACCACCTGAATTTCCTGGGTTAATTGCCGCATCTGTTTGTATATAGTCTACACGCTTATCGGTGGCGCCAATATCACTGCTCGAACGACCTGTGGCGCTAAGTATTCCAGAAGTAACCGTATTATTCAAGCCAAGGGGGTTGCCAATAGCAATAACAGCTTCACCTGGTTGTAGTTTCTCAGAATTACCTAATGCTACCGTTGGTAAATTATTAGTTTCGATTTGAACTACCGCAACATCGGTTACTTGGTCTTCACCCAACACCTTACCTTTGAGAGTTCGACCATCTTTAAGTGTAATAGTTACCGAGTCTGCACCATCTACCACGTGAGAATTTGTTAATATCTGCCCGTTAGCATTAATAATAAACCCAGAACCACTACCACGTTCGACACGCTGACGAGGTTCAGGAGTGCTTTCGCCAAAAAAGCGTCGGAAAGGGTCTTCTAATTGTTCTGGACTTTGCGATATTGTCCGCGACGAATCAATACGTACTACCGCTGGCCCAACTTTTTGTACTACACCAACAACAAAATTAGGGTCTCCTCCTGATGTGGAGATGATTGGTGGAGGTGCAGCGACAATCGGCGATGCTGCAACTGTTGATTCTGTTGCAGCAGTTCCACTTCTAGAAGTATTCAAACTATTGGCAAGCTGGGCACAACCACTCAGTGACATCGAAGCGGCGCCAAACAGTAACACGCATCCAAGATAATTGTTTCTATAGATAGACATAATAATTGATTTGCTAGTGTCAGTGTCTTTTTTCATATAACCTCTTATTCAATATTGAACTACGGAAACTGAGTTTGTTTCGCTCGTAAGTACATTTGCGGCTTTTAATGTATTTACTTTTCAGTGTGAGTCAGTAATGGTAGGATATTGCCTACTAGGACGTGTCAATGTCAAGATTACAACTCGCGCATGTAGTCCTAGGTATAGCGCATGGTTGGCATTTTGTTTAGATTTGTAAGTACTTTTTGCGTTTTCTGTCTTTAAGACCTTTATTCAAAGGTGTAAATGATGTCCCTAACTATAGACAACCTGTGGCGCCAAGTTTTAGCTCGTTTACAGCTAGAGCTATCGCGTCCCACCTTTGAAACCTGGATAAAGACAGCTAACGCAGAACGGTTAGAAAATAACTGCCTGTTCATTCGTACCCCAAACCCTTTCGCCCGCAATTGGCTTCAAAAGTATTACATTGAAACAATAGCCAATGTTGTTTGCGACATCGCGGGTTATAAGATAGAAATTTACATTACATCTGACTCTGATGATTCTCATTCTCAGGAAGATATGGCGCCTGTTGAGAAGACAGCACCAAGAGTAGTTTCCGTCGGAATTCGAGAAAATAGTCCAAAAACCAACAATTTAAACTTAAATCCGAAATATTTATTTTCTCGGTTTGTTGTTGGCGCCAATAATAGGATGGCACATGCAGCAGCGTTAGCAGTAGCAGAATCACCAGGACGCGAATTTAACCCATTGTTTTTGTGTGGTGGTGTGGGGTTGGGGAAAACGCACCTAATGCAAGCTATTGGTCATTACCGCTTAGACATCAAGCGAGACTCGAAAATTTTCTATGTTTCCACCGAGAAATTTATCAACGACTTTTCTACAGCAGTAAGCACAGAAATGCAAAGCTTTCGCGACTATTACCGAACTGCGGACGTAATATTAGTCGATGATATCCAGTTTATCGAGGGAAAAGAGCGTTTTCAGGAAGAATTTTTCCACACATTTAATACGTTGCATGAAGCAGGTAAACAGGTAGTTATTGCTTCAGACCGTCCTCCCAAACAAATTCCCCAGCTTCAAGAGCGCTTATGTTCGCGGTTTTCAATGGGGTTAATTGCCGACATTCAAAAACCCGACTTAGAAACACGGATGGCGATTTTACACAAGAAAGCTGAGTACGACAATATTCGTTTGCCTAGGGATGTTATCGAGTATATTGCATCAAATTATACGAACAATATTCGCGAACTCGAAGGCGCCTTAATTCGTGCGTTAGCGTATATTTCCATTTGGGGTTTGCCAATGACGGTAGAAAATATCACATCTGTTTTAGAGGCGCCAAGAGAAAAAATTGCCGCTACACCTGAAGCTATTTTAACTGTAGTTGCTGACACGTTTAATGTATCAATCGAAGACATGAAAAGCAACTCGCGGCGCCGGGAAATAAGCTGGGCACGTCAAATTGGCATGTATTTAATGCGCCAATACACAGATTTAAGTCTACCTAGAATCGGCGAAGAATTTGGTGGCAAAGACCACACGACAGTACTTTATAGTTGTGAAAAAATTACTCAGCTACGTAAGAAAGATGCTGCACTCAAACAGAAGCTTTACCAGCTAACAGACCAAATTCAAATAAACAATCCGCGTAAGTTATTATGATTTGTAGCATAGGCGTCTCTACACACAGAGAATTTATATTTAAAAAAGTAAATATTATTACTTTTATTTAAAAAAAATAAGTATTATTCTCCTCCGGAGACACTCCGTGAACGCAAAAAAAGCGCATTGGTTACAGGATGAATGTATGTAGGGCATGCTGAAAAAGAAAGGAAAGCTGACACTTGAAGATTATCAGACCAAAGGAATATACCCACGTGCAAGACAAAAAGGTAAGATTACCTAAAATTCATGCATCTACATGACTGGCGCCAAA